>Ga0163144_10000043_pt1 | contig 256652 bp, 266 predicted proteins | sample OliLak19BULKMAT1_FD_123175 | JGI IMG/M metagenome (GOLD analysis project Ga0163144, IMG submission 123175) | Freshwater microbial mat bacterial communities from Lake Vanda, McMurdo Dry Valleys, Antarctica - Oligotrophic Lake LV.19.BULKMAT1 | ecosystem: Environmental > Aquatic > Freshwater >... | reverse complement strand
GGGATAGCAGCGTAAGGCGCGAACCGCGGGAGGACACAGGACTTTACAGGCAAAGTCCGCACGCGGTCGGGGGACCTATCCAGGAGAGTGAAAAACCTCCCCGTGACGGCCCGATCGAAAACGGTTGCAACGGGGCGCGTGCGACGCGCGGTGTTGGTCAGCGATGATCAACACACACTTAGAGACTATCTCGGCGCTTCCCACGCGCCCCGTCTCCCTTCTTCGGGGATCGGTTATCGGGACTCGGGTATCGGCGCCGTTGTAAACGCGCGCCGCGCAGACGGCTGCCTCGTTAACCGGCCCCTCGCAGCGTGACTGCGGTCACAGCGTGCATCCAAATCACTGCGTAGATTCATCTATCGCTCAGGAAACACCCACGGGTCCTGCGAGTTAGGGAGACATGACCAAGTTATCGGCCTCCGGTTTTGCAACAGCGATCGCACTGGCGATGATCGCCGGCTCCGCGATTACGTTGCGCGGTGAGCCCGCGGAAGCTGCGCCGGACATGGCGATTATCGAAGCGCCGATGAACACGCTGGAGCTTGGCCAATGCCGGATTCACTACGAAGCGCTGCCGATGGACCAGCAGCCGGCGGCGATGGAATGCGAACACGCGCATTGGGTTGCGCAGCGCTGGGGTGGTTCAGTCCTTGAAGGCACTGCCGACGGTGAAGTGGAAGCTGCCGCTTACGACGGGCGCAATGATTTTACCGGCGTACCGAGTGAAGCTCTGCCACGGCGTGGCTATTGCCGCGCTTGGATCGAAGGCGTTGAGGCTTCAGAGCAGCCGGCTGAAAGCGATTGCCGCGCGGCGCGTACGGTGGCGAATGAACGCGGTGGCCGCGTGATCTTCATGCCGCTGTAGGTGGCTACATCGCGCGAAAGATACTCGCGTGACCTGTAAGAATACGATCGATCTGCGCAGGATCAGGCTCTAGCGACCACTCTCCTCTTTCGAACGTGCCGCCTAGCACGACGCCATCTCGCCGCCCAAACATGTAACGCTCGCGCGCAATGACGTTATAGTCCACTTCCGGCTGCGGCAGCAGGATCGCAAGTTGCCCGCGCACCGGCATGATGTTCGTATCGCCAAATAGCCTTCCGGCGCCGAGACCAGTGCAGTTGAAAATGGTGTGCTCAGGCAAAGCTCGCACTTGGGCGATATCGTCAAAGGTGCGCACAACGATTTCACCGCCAGCTTGGCGCACGTCCAACTCCATGCGGCGCAGATAGAGCGGCGTTTCAATCATCATCGTATCGAAGCGGCGCACGAACGGACGCGGGAAATTGTGTTCGAGCGGATTAAGATCGCGCTGATTGACCACCAGCGCGCGCATCGGATCACCTTCCGCAGCTGGATAACTGGAGCCCGGCCGGTTCGAGAGCGAGTAGTTTGTCTCCCAGTTCACACCATAAGCGTCACCGACGAGACTCTGATAGCGGCGGAAAGCAAAGCGCGCGGCTTGGAAATGTTGTTCGAGGTAAGCGGGCGTGACCGCGTCGTTGTCGTATACCGAAGCCGGCCACCATTGCGCGCCGGCGACGTTCGACGTCGTGTTCGGCGGCAGATCCTTGGCATAAATGCGCACGCGAGCGCCGCGCTCTTGCAAGAGACGCGCTGTGGCGAGGCCAACAGCGCCGCAACCAAGCACGGCGCAGTCCGGGCGCGCGGGATCGAAACCGAGGTCGACGGCGAGCTTGGCCGTGCCCCAGGAAAGCGTAATGCCGCCGCCGCCATGTCCGTAATTGTGCACCAGAACCTTATCGCCCAGCGCTTCGCGTTCGACGCGGAAGCCGCTGGGACGGAACGGACGCAAGCCGACGTCGATGCGGATCAGCCGATCGCGGGAAACGCGCACCGGCGCGAGGCGCGTGCTGTCCGGCGGCGTGCGGCCGAGATCGCGTTGCAATCCGTTGCTGAACCCGCGCGTTGCGGCGCAAGAGGACGCAAGGCCCGCGGCGCCGAGCGCCAGAAGTGTTCGCCGTGTCTGCATACTCATACCCTACGCGCGCATGAGATATGTGCTGGCGCGGGTGTCAACGAAGTCTTGCGGCGGCGACGATTCGGGCCCACATCGGCGCGATGCACGGGCACCACGGCCACGCTCACGATCACACGCACGACCACGGCCATCACCACCCCGCCCCCACCGACAAACGTTATACAATCGCAATCGCGCTAAATCTCGGATTCGTACTGATCGAGGCGGCAGCGGGATTTTACGCGAACTCGACGGCTTTGCTTTCGGATGCGGCGCACAATCTGTCCGATGTTCTCGGACTGGCGCTCGCGGGTGGCGCAGCATGGCTGGCGACGCGGCAAACAAGTGCGCAGCGCACGTACGGCTTTTCAAAAGCCACGGTGCTGGCGGCGCTGGCGAATGCACTCGTGTTGGTGATCGCATGCGGCGGAATTTTGTGGGAAGCGCTGCGGCGCTTCTCGGCGCCGGAGCCGGTTGAGGCTGGCTTCGTGATGGCAGTGGCCGCCGTCGGCGTGCTGATCAATGGCGCGACGGCGTTGCTGTTTCTGGCCGGGCGCAACGAGGATGTGAACGTGCGCGGCGCGTATCTGCACATGATGGCGGATGCGGGCGTGTCGGCGGCGGTGATCGTCGCGGGCGCGGCGATCTGGTTCACGCAATTGCACTGGATCGATCCGGCGATCTCGATCGCGGTGGTGCTGCTGATCTTGTGGGGCACGTGGGGACTGTTGAAAGAATCGCTCGATCTGTCGCTCGACGCGGCGCCGGCGAACATCAAGGTCGAGGACGTGCGTGCGTTCCTCGCCACGCAGGCGGGCGTGACTGCAGTGCACGATCTGCACGTGTGGGCGATGGGCGCGACCAAGCCGGCGTTAACAGCGCATCTGGTCCGCCCGGAGGGCGGCGACGATGCGTTCTTGGCGGCGGTGTCAGCCGAACTCGCGCACCGCTTCGGGATCAAGCACGCGACGCTGCAGATCGAGCGCACGCAGAGGGATGATTGCGTGGAGTGCTGAGCCCTATTCAGCCCAGGTTTTCAGCAATTGGTGCGCGATGGCGAAGGGCGGCGGGGCGAACGCTTCGGGGTGTTTGGCGGCGATGAGGAGCTTGGCTTCCTCGCGCGTGAACCAGCGGCCAGTTTCGAGTTCGAACGTGTCGATGGTTTCGCGGTCGTGCTCGACTTCGCAAAGCACACCGATCATCAGGGAATGCGGAAATGGCCAAGGCTGAGTTGAGTGCATGCGCACTTCAACCACTTTCAGTCCCGCCTCCTCCATGGTCTCACGCGCGACGGCTTCTTCGATCGCTTCGCCAGGTTCGATGAAGCCAGCGAGCGCCGAATGCATGCCGCGCGGCCACATCTTCTGGCGCGCGAGGAAACATTTATCACCGAACGTCGGCACCATGATGCAAACGGGATCGACGCGCGGGAAATGCTCGGCCGAACACATCGGACACGAGCGCTTCCAACCAGCTTCGACAACAAGCGTCGGCGCGCCGCAATTGGCGCAATAGCTGTTCTTCACGTGCCACTCGAAGACTGCTTTGGCGGGGCCGAGCGTGGCGAGATCATCATGTGAGAGGCGCGGGCCTAGGGCGCGCAGATCGTCGAAGCGGCCGAGGCCTTCGAGCTTGGCCGGATCGTCGACATCGATGGCGAAGTGCGCGGCCCCGGCGTCGTTCAGCCCCAGAAACAAAAGCCGCGCATCGTGGCGGGCGATGCCAGCGCGCGCGTGCGCGCCAAGCCACCCGGGAACAACCGCGCCGCCCGCCTCCGTCACAAACGGGCGTTGCTCGTTGAACGGAACAAGAAGCGTCATTTCGGCTTTGAGCGCCGCTTCAAGCCAAGCCGCGTCGCGGCGATGGTGACCAGCGCGGTCGAGCGGGGAACGCGTGAAAGCGTTGGGATTTTGCAGCAGCAGCATCGGAAAAGCTTATGGCCCGCCCCGGCCGGGGCGCAAAGTTCTTAACATGTGGTAATGGGTGTGGTAACGGTTCAACCGGACGTTACGGGGGTAACCGGATGGCTAGGCGTCACAAAGACACCGACATCTTCGCTGGTCCGAAGCCAAAGAAGCGCGACTTGTGGAAGGGCGGGATCCACATACCGGGGCTCGGTTGGTTTCCGCGCATGTCGATGCAGAAGTCGCTCTATGGCGTTCTGCTTGCTGCAGCGGCTGCGGACGGCGACGTGCACAACCTTGAACTCGGCGAAATTCACGTACTCGCTGAACGCATCAAGACCTTAAGCTCAACACCGCGCATGAAGCTCGGAAAGATGCAGGCTCAGTTTAAGCCGCACCTTCAACCCAAGAAGCTGCTGGAGTTCACCGACCTCGCGACACGTCGGCTGCGCAGCGCGAGCGAAGATCGCCGCGCGTCGGCTTTCATGCATGCATTAGATATTCTGTTCGCCGACCGCGTGCTGACCGACACTGAGCGCGACTTCGTCAAACACCTCGTGCACAAACTCCGCATAAAGGACAAGACTGCGGAACAGTGCGTTGACGTCATGCTTACGAAGAACCGTCACTAGGGAGGGCTGGCGATGAGCGATTCATACAAGGCGAGCGACTATAACTTCCTCGACGCCGCCCTGAACCGCCACGGCGGATCAATGGCGAAGGAAACCGCGTTTCTAACCGTCTTGATGGGCGCGATGCACGCAGACAACCGGGTTCGGAAAGAAGAAACGGACGAGTTAGATGCTTTGATCGGCCGCGTCCGGATGCTGCATTCACTTCCAGAAGCCGAGCGTACGCAGCGGCGCGAAGAAATAATGCCTTACATGACGGACGAGAAATTGCGCTTGGATCGGGTCCGGCTGGCCTGCAGCAGCATCCTGACGGCACAAAAAGGCTCACCACCTACGCAGCCAGCCTTAGAGGGGTTAGCTCTCTCTGTGTTCGCGCATGCTTGCGATATTATCTACACCGACCTGGAGGTGACCGAGCTCGAGCGCCAGTTCCTGCGCGAGCTGGTACAACATTTATCGCTCGACCACAAAGTCGCGGCAAACATTGTCAACGTCATCGGCGATAAGAACGCTTTCTGAGGACAACGCAATGAGCGATGCCGGCGCACAACACCAAAAGAGCGAACTTGATAAGGCCCTGGATGCGGCTTCCACACGTCACACGGGCAGCAAGGAAGCGGCGCTGATGACCGTGCTGCTCGGCGCAGTTTTTGCTGACGGCGAATCGCACGAGGCCGAACTCGCCGAGTTCGACATGCTCGTGAAGCGAATCAACACATTCAAAGCACTCAGCGAAGAACAACGCTTGAAGCTGCGCAGCGAGGCGCTTGTGCTGGTGAATGGGACCGACACGGCACGCAACGACCACGTGCGGACGGCGTGCGTCAGCCTCATGCAACTGCAGCGAGGCGACCCAAAGCGCAACACGCCGCCAATGGACGGAATTGCCGAGGCCGCTTTCGCGCACGCGTGCGACCTTGTATTTGCCGATATGAAGGTGACCGAGGAAGAGCGGACTTTCCTGCGCATGCTCTCAGAGGCTCTTGATATTGGCGAGCTCCGCGCCAAGCACATCACACAGATGCTAGGCCTCAAGAACGACTACTAGCTCACCCCGGCCGGCGGAAGCGCAGCACGAACTGGTCGGTGCGGCCGCGGATGTCGCCTTCGAAGACGCGGAGCGCGCGGTCGTCGGCGGGGTTGCGCAGCACTTGGCTTTCAGAATCGAGCACGAAGCCGGCGGCTGTGAGATCGGCGATCACGCGCGCACGGTCGATGCGGTGGAGCGTGTTAGTGACCTCGATCGGACTGCCGTCGGCGGCGGCGTGGTCGATGATGATGAGCGCCCCGCCGGGCTTCAGCGCGTCGAACATTTTGCGGTTCAGCGCCGGCACGTCGATGGCGAGTTGGGGCAGATAGAAGTCGTGATAAATTTGCGAAATGAAGATCGCGTCGAGCGGCTCTGAGATCGTCCAGTGCTGATAGCCCTCGGTCAGGTGCGTGATGTTGGAATATTCAGCGGCGACGGCGGTGAGCGGGCGCGGCCGTTCGGGCGTGCCGGCGCGATCGACGCCGTAGACGCGTCCCTCGCCTGCCGCGACCGAGAAGAGGCGCGTATAATAGCCGCCGCCGGGGCCGATGTCAGCAATGTGCGCGCCGGGCTGGACGCCCGCGAAGGCGAGTATCTCAGCGGGATGGCGGAGCACGTCACGCTCACGATCTGCGGCGGGTCGGCGCGGATCGGCGACTGCGGCGAGGATGTTGGGCGAAGTTGCGGTGACCTCAGCGGGCGCGGCCATCATGATGCTGGGGATCGCGCCGCCGGCGCAGGCTGCGGCGAGCACGGCGAGTCCGATGGCGAGGGTCAGGTTCCGCATTTTGCGCTCCGGGTGTCAGGTGTCAGAGATCAGGTGTCGGAGCTTTTTTCGGCATGTTCAAGCTTCTGATACCCGACACCTGATACCTGACACCCGATGATTCCGGTCACCGCCTCCATTGCCATCGACGAGCGCGACCTTGAAGAGCGCTTCATCCGCGCGGCTGGGCCGGGCGGCCAGAACGTCAACAAGGTTTCGACCGCGGTCGAGCTGCGCTTTCAGATGAACGGCTTCACCGAGCTGCCGGACGATGTGCGGGCGCGGCTGCAGCGGCTGGCGGGGCGGCGTTTGAACCTCGCCGGCGAGATCGTGTTGCGCGCGGATGAGCATCGCACGCAGGATCGCAACCGCTCTGAGGCGCTGGCGCGTTTGGTGGCGCTGGTCGAGCAAGCCTCGCATCGACCGAAGCCGCGCAAGAAAACCAAGGTGCCGCGCGCCGCGAAGGAGCGGCGCTTAGAGGGCAAAGCGAAGCGCGGCGATGTGAAGTCGAAGCGCGGGCGGGTGCGGGATCAGGATTGAGGTCGGGGATCGGTTATCGGGGTTCGGTTATCGAGACCCGAACGCTTCCGAGACCCGACAACCGATTCCCAACAAGCGATTATTCAGGCCGTCTGAACCGCAACACGAACTGATCGGTGCGACCGCGGATGGCGGGATCGAAGACGTTGGTCGTGCGCGTGTCGGCAGGGTTGCGCAGGACATCGCTTTCGCCATCGAAAACAAAGCCAGCTGCTTCGATTTCAGCACGGACGGTCGCTTCGTCAATGCGGTGCGTGGTGGTTTCGGCGTTGGTTTCGATCGGTGAGCCGGCGACGGCGGAGTGATCGATAACGATGTAGTAGCCGCCGGGCTTCAGCGCGGCGAAAGCGGTGCGGTTCATGTCGGCGCGGTCGCCGAGGGCATACGCGGTCAGCGCCATGTCGTGATAATTCTGTGCGGTGAAGACGACGTCGAGCGGCTCGGGGTACGCGAGCGCGTCATAAGGCGTGCGCGCCATCACGGCGTTTGGATATTCGGCGGCGACGGCGATGACCGGCGTTTCGTACTCACCGGCGACGCCATCGGGGCGGATGGTGGCGTAGACGCGGCCTTCGTCGCCGACTGCCACCGCGAAGAGACGCGTGAAATAGCCGCCGCCTGGGAAAATTTCCCCGACGCGGTCACCCGGCTCGATCTGCGCGAAGGCGAGCATTTCTGCAGGGCGACGCATGGCGTCGCGGTCGCGGTCGGCCTGCGGGCGGCGCGTATCGGCGACGGCGGCAACGATGTTGGCGGCGTCTGGTGTGACTTCCGCGCGGGGCGCTTCCGGCGCGGGCGCGGTTTGTTGGTTGCAGGCTGCGAGCGCGATGGCGGCGCAGGCGGCGATCAGGATGTGTTTCATCAGGCGTCTCCCTGCCCTGGTGCTAGCGCAGGCGTGGCGCGCGGTCATCGGCGGCGCGACGAACGGCACGCGAGTGCGATCAGCGCCCGCGTTTGGCTTGCGGCGGCGGCATGAGTTCGAGTTGTTCGGGCGGCGGCGGCAGGCGCGGCGCGGCTTCGATTTGCGGCGGTGAGGCGATCTCGATGCCGGCGTCGCCCGCGCCCAGTTCTTTGAACTTGCGCGCTTGCGGCAGCACACGGCTTTCGACCGAGCCGATCATCTCGTTGTACGTCTTGACCGATTTGCCAATCGAGTCGCCGACCTTGCCCATGTGATCGACCATCACCGCCATGCGGCGGAAAAGATCGCGGCCAAGCTCGGCGATTTCCTGCGCGTTCTTGGCGCTCTGCTCCTGACGCCAGCCGTAAGCGACGGATTTCGCCAGCGCGATCAAGGTCGACGGCGTGGTGATGATGACTTTTTGCTGGAACGCGTCCTCGAAGATGGCCGGGTCGCGCTCTGCGGCGGCGGCGAGGAAGTTTTCACCGGGCACGAACAACACGACGAAGTCGGCGGTCTTCGGCACGTGTTCTTGGTAAGCCTTCGACGAAAGGTTTTTCACGTGCGAGCGCAATTCTTGCGCGTGCTTTTTCAGATGCAGTTCGCGGGTTGCATCGTCAGTCGCCTCGACCGCGTCGAGATAGCCCGAGAGTGCGACTTTTGAATCGACGACGATGCAGCGGCCGCCAGGGAGATTGATCACGACGTCGGGGCGCAGGCGCGCGCCCTCTCCGTCCGTGGTCGAGAATTGTTCGACGAAATCGACGTGCGCCGAGAGGCCCGAGAGTTCGAGCACGTTGCGTAAAGTCTGCTCGCCCCAGCGGCCGCGCATTTTCGGCGACGCGCGCAGCGCGGAGAGCAGCTGCGTTGTGGTTTTGTTGGTGCTGCCGACGGCTTCGACAATCTGGCGCACTTGCTCGTTGATCGCGGACTTATCCTGCAGGCGGGCTTTCTCGAGCGCGTCGACGGAGGTGGCGAGCTTGGCCAGCGCTTCTTGTGCGGGCGTGATGACCTCTTTGACGCTGCCGGCGGCGGCTTGCTTGTGGGTCTCGAACGTCGCGTTGGCGAGCGCCAGGAAGCTGGCCTGCGAGGTTTCAAGCGCTTTGGCGGCGAGCGCCAGGAAGCGCGCCTCCTCGGATTCCGAGCGCTCGCTCTTTTGCGCCTTGGCGCCGGCGAGTTCGGTGGCGAGGTCGAGGTTCTGACGGCGCAGGCCGTCGAGTTCGGTGCGCAGCCGGTCACGCTCGGCGCGGATGGGCTCAACCCCAGCGGAGCGGTAGGCGAACCAGACGGCGGCGCCGATGGCGACGACGGCCAGGAGAAGCAAAAGCGATTCGGTCATTTCGGAAGCCTAGCAGTCCGCCGGCCCCGACCACATGCCCTACCGTTATAGGGTTGATCTGGCGCATGGCGAAAGGGCCGTTAGACGCCTAGTTTCTGGGGATGAACGTGTTTGATTATCTGATCCCGATCGCCCTCCTCGTGGTGTTCGGCGTGCTGTGCTTTGGCATTTACGCCATGTTTCGCGGCGGCGATTTTGGGCGGTCGTGGTCGAACAAGGCGATGCGGCTCCGGGTCGTGGCGCAGTTCGGGGCGGTTCTGATCCTGGTTGCGGCGCTGTGGTTTAAGCAGCAATACGGATAAATGGTCCGACTAGATAAGATCGTCACCAAAGCGGGCGATGGCGGCACGACACGCCTCGCTACGGGTGAGCCTGTTTCAAAAGCCAGCGCGCGCGTGGAAGCGTACGGCGCGGTGGATGAGGCGAACTCCGCCATCGGCGTGGCGCGGCTGCACACCAGCGCCGATCCAGTGCTCGATCAAATTTTGGACCGGATTCAGAACGACCTCTTCGACCTCGGCGCAGATCTGGCGACGCCGCATAGCGACGAGCTCAAATTCGAGCCGCTGCGCATTCAGGCGAGTCAAACCGATCGGCTCGAACGTGAAGTCGAGCAACTCAACGAGAAGCTGACGCCGCTAACCTCTTTCATTCTGCCGGGCGGGACGCCTGCTGCGGCGCATCTGCACATGGCGCGCGCCATTGCACGCCGGGCCGAGCGCGCCATCGTTGCGCTCCGGGATGTGGACGACACTGTCGCGGCGGAGACGGTGAAGTATGCGAACCGGCTCTCGGATTTGCTGTTCGTCGCGGCGCGTTACGCGAACGATGAAGGCCGTGCGGATTTGCTATGGAAGCCGGGCGCGAACCGCTGATGCGCGGCGGCATTCACCATATTGATCTCACTGTGAAGGATGCGCGCGCATCGCGCGCGTTTTACGAAAGCGTGCTCGGCTTCATGGGCTATCGGCTGAGCGCCGGAAATCCGTTTGGGGAAGATGAGACCGGTTTTGATTTCGATCTGCGCGATGGAGATCAGTTCTGTTCGATTGGCATTCTGAGCGCGCGCGGCGAACATGCGGATCGCGTGCATGATCGCTACAGTCCAGGGCTTCATCACATCGCGTGGACAGCATCGGACCGCGCCGACGTGGATGCGATGTACGCGCATCTCTTAAGCATCGGCGCGACGATCCTTGATGCGCCTGCTGATTATCCGCGCTACGGCGCCGGATATTATGCGGTGTTCTTCGCTGATCCGGACGGGTTGAAGCTTGAATACGTGCACAAGCCATAACGAAAACGGCCCGCGCTTTCACGCGGGCCGATCCATTTCGTCAGCTTTAAGTTTGCTTAAACGCGATCGTCGCGGCCATTGCCCTTCAGCGCGTCTTTAGCGTCGCCGAGTGCTTCGCGGGCTTCGCCCTTGGCCTTGTCGGCCTTGCCTTTGGCCTTCATCGACGAATCGTCAGTCACGTTGCCGATGCCTTCTTTGACGGCGCCCGAAGCTTTATCGGCCGCGCCTTTGAGGTGCTCTTTATCCATGAGGTCTCCTTTTCGGTATGCAGGAGAAACGTGGGTAAGCGCCAAGGGGTTCCGATTACAAATCAGGTGGCGATGTATTGCGCGCCGTTCATGGTTAGCGTTGCGCCAGTCATGAAACCCGCTTGTTCCGACGCCAGGAACGACACCGCGTGCGCAATTTCATCGGCTTTGCCGAGGCGACCAGCAGGAATGCCCGCAATGATTTTCTTTAGCACTTCTTCAGGTACCGCTGCGACCATTTCCGTATCGATGTAGCCGGGCGCGACGCAGTTCACGGTGATGCCCTTGCTCGCGCCTTCTTGCGCCAACGCTTTGGTGAAGCCGATCATACCGGCTTTCGCGGCTGAATAATTCACCTGCCCGACTTGGCCTTTTTGGCCATTGATGGAGCTGATGTTGATGATGCGACCGTAACCGCGCGCGCGCATGCCTTCGATGACCTGGCGGGTCATGTTGAAGCAAGAGTCCATGTTTACGCGAATGACTTCGGACCATTGCTCGTGGCTCATCTTGTGAAAGAAGCCATCGCGGGTGATGCCGGCATTGTTGACGAGCACATCGATTGGGCCGAGTTCGGCTTCGACGGCCTTGGCCGCATTCACGCAATCCTCGAACGAGCCGACATTGCCTTTGACGACCATGATGCCGAGTTCTTTGGCCGTCGCTTGCGCGGCTTCCTCGTTGCCGGAATAGCCGGCCGCGACTTTGAGGCCGTCGGCCTTGAGCCGGGCCGAGATAGCCTTGCCAATGCCCCTTGTGCCGCCTGTTACGAATGCCACGCGCGTCATCTAGTCCTCCCGAATTTTCGTCTGATGCGAAGTCTTCGCCATCACATTGCGCGACTCTATGGGAGAGGCAACAGCGCCCGCCAAAAATGCTATGCTCGTCCGGAAATTAGGAGCGCCCCGCATGACCGACCTCACCGCCGCCCGCCTGAAGACCGTGCGCGATCACATGGCGCTTGAGGTCACCCACGATTGGGACGGCGTGATCGCGACGTTCCAGCACCCGCGCTACGAGATGCACGGCGGCGGCCAGGTGTTCGATGGCGAGGCGGCGGTGCGCGGCTATTTCGCTGCGTCGCGGACGCCGTTTCCGGATCAGGGCAACGAGATCATCGCGCTCGCCGCCGATGGCGACACGGTGCTGGTGGAGTTCTGGCTGACGGGCACGCACCTAGGTCCGCTAAAGCTTGGCAGCCGCACGATCGAGCGGACGGGGAAGAGCTTTCGGATCCGCATTGCGGCGAGCTTCGAGTTCGCGCCGGGCACGGATAAGATCATTTGCGAGCGGCCCTATTTCGATCAAGGCGCGGTGTTGCGGGCTTTAGAAATCGCGTGAACGCAACCGCGTGCTCGAGCTCCTACGAGCGCTCAAACAGCTGCCCTGACTTGGACGCGAGGTAGAGCGTCATGCCGATGGCCGGCCACTGCACCCACCAGCCCTCGCCAGTCATCCAGTCGAGGACGGCGAGAGCCGCCAAGATTGCGCCGAGGCGCATGGCGCGCGCGAAGAATTGCGCTTTGCCATCGTTCTTCGGCGCAGCGCTGCGCGCGGGCCGCGCGCCAGTGTCAGCATCACTGCCGCCGACGCTGTAAACCGGAATGCTTTCGGCGAAGTTCTTCGGATGCTTTTCGCCGAGATACGCAAAGCCCACAGAGAGCTTCTTCTGCACCTGATCGTAAACCTGCTGCGAAATCAGGATGCCGCCGGGCTCGGCCATGCTTTGCAGGCGCGCGGCGAGATTGACGCCCTCGCCCAAGAGATCATCGCCATCGACGATGACGTCTCCAAGATGCACGCCGATGCGGAACTTAAGCGCGCTGTTGGCGTCGGTCGCGAGTTCGCGCTGCACTTCGATAGCGCATTGCACGGCTTCGACAACCGACGGGAACTCGGCGATCAGGCCATCGCCCGCTGTATTGGCGATGCGACCGTGGTGGCGAGCGATGAATTGCGAAAACACGCCACGCGCGGCGCGGAGGTCGGTCAGCGTCCGCACTTCGTCGGATTCCATGCTGCCGCTGTAGCCAGCGGCATCGGCGGCGAGGATGGTGGTGAGCTTGCGCTGGACTTGGGACATTGCGGGCGGTTTAGCGTGCGGCGGCGCGTAGAGCTAGCGGATCGGCCTAGTGCGTTTGGCAGTGCTCGGAAATGGCGCCGTTGGCGCCACAAAATGGCCCCGCGCAATCGCTTTAAGACGCCTCCACGCCGCGCCTGCGCTGCAGCCTTTCCATGTGAGACGCTATTTCCTTGACGCACGCCTCCATCGCGCGCCCGCGCACCTTCCGCCTTCGACCACAATCCGCCGGCAAGGCGCTTACATTTGGCCGCGCGGTCAAACGCTTTATCGCAGACACGATGAGGCGGCTTTCGCTTGCGGTGCTGGCATTAGCTTTCGTCAATGTGGGCGGCGCTGACGGCGCGTTGCGCTCACTCGCGGACGCGACCGCGGATTACGCGCCTTTCGCCTCCGCTCAATCAACGGCCGAAGCCACGGCGCTAACGCAAGCGCGCGCGGCCGCTCTGCTCTGGACCATCGATGTCAATGGCGATGGCCTCATCGATTTCTCGAACCCGACACATGGCGGCGTACGCGGCATCGACGCCTTTGGCTCAGGCGACTTCGGCGCAGTGCGCGATGCCGGCAAGCGCCGCCACCACGGCGTGGATTACGTCGCTGCCCCCGGCGCACCGGTGCGCGCGCCGATTGGCGGGCGCGTGACGCGGCTGGGGGATGCGTATGGCGGCGCGAATGGGCTGCGGTTCGTGGAAATCACCAATCCGGTGACCAAGTTCACCGCGCGCGTGCTTTATGTTTCGCCGACGCTTGGCGAGGGCGACATCATCCTGGCCGGCGAAGAGATCGGCCACGCACAGGATCTGAGCGCGCGTTATCCGGGCATCACCAACCATGTGCACGTCGAGCTACGCGACGCCAACGCGCAGCTGATCGACGCGTCAGAGCAGCTGCCATCGGCGTCCATGCAGCAAGCGCTGCTCGTTGCAAGTCGGTAATCTCATCGAGGGTGCGCGTCGCTCGCCGCAACGGGGCGTCGATTCAACGCTCTAATCTGTAGTGTAAGCGCCATTTCGCTAGAACTGCGCTCGATGCAACTACGTCTCAATCCCAATCTCGACGTTGAGGCGTACGCTCGCGCGTATGCCGAGCATAAGTTTGTCCAAATTCCGGATCTGTTTGACGCCAACACTGCCCAGGCGGTCGAGCAAATGCTGCTGACCCTCCCCTGGCGGCTTGTGTGCCAGGACGACAGCCGCAAAATTATATTGCTGACGAGCGAGCAATTGGACGCCATGAGCCCGCAAGAGCGACGCAAGCTGGAGCGCGGCGTGTTCGAGCGCGCAGCGCAGAACTTTGGCTATATCTATTTCACGTATCCGATGATCGAGGCGGCGCTATCAGGTTGGGATCGCGGGCATCCCATTCATGGGGTGACGCAGCTTTTAAACTCGCCGAGCGTGCTTGAGTTTACACGTCGGCTCATCGGATATCCCGGCGTCACCAAGATCGACGCGCAGGCCAGTTATTACCAGCGCGGACATTTCCTCACAGTGCATCAGGATGATGGCGACAAGAAAGAGCGCCGCGCCGCCTACACGATCGGGCTCTCGCGCAATTGGCAGGCAGATTGGGGCGGGCTGTTGATGTTCATTGAGGGCAATGGCGACGTCCGCCGGGCCTATCTGCCGCGCTTCAATGTGCTCACCGTGTTCGACGGAATGATGCTGCACAGCGTTTCGGCAGTCGCGCCGTTCGCGCCCAATCGGAGGCTTTCAATCGTCGGCTGGTTTCGCGATGATCCGCCGGGGCGCTAGGTTTTGATCCAGAAGGCGTTGCCGTCGTGGACCTTGAGCTCCTCGCTCACACCGACCCGCGTGCGATAATTCATCACCGCCGTCTTGCAGCCAACGAGGTGCCAGTCATCGATGATGATGATGCCGCCTGGCGACAACAGCGGATAGAGATAGACCAGCGATTCTTCGACCGAATCGTAGGAATCTGAATCCAGGCGCATCAGCGCAAATTGCCGGCCGGCTAGCGATTTTAAGCTATCGGCAAAGTAGCCGACGAGAAAAGACACGCGGTCGTCCAGGAGCCCAAAGCGGGCGATGTTGCCGCGCACATCTTCTAGTGAAGCGGCCCACCGATCCTTCCAGAGATCAACCGGATCATTCTTGGCGCGGACGTTTTTTGGAATGCCTTCAAAGGAGTCGGCCGCGACGACGGTACGCCCTTCGATGCCGTAAGCATTGAGCAGCGCGCGCATGAGCACGATCGCGCCGCCGCGCCACACACCGGCCTCGATGAAATCTCCCGGCACGCCGCGCTCATGCACCGATAGAACCGAGCTTTCGATGAGATCGAGTTGGGCCCGCGTGAGGAGCGTGAGCGGGCGCGCGAGCGGATCAATCTTCCAGCGCCCCTCTGCGAGTTCGTAGTGGGTGACACAGCGAAATTGTTCCGGCGGCTCGTCGCTGCCCAAATACAGATAGTTCGTGATCGCGCGCTTCAGAAGATCGAGATAGGCGTCGCGATTAGCGGACGATGACGGCCCGGACATGGATCGTCAGCGCTCAACGCAAAGCGCGATGCCCATGCCGCCGCCGATGCAGAGGGTGGCTAAACCTTTGCTCTTACCGCGGCGTTGGAGTTCGTAGAGGAGCGTCGTCAGCACGCGCGCGCCGGAGGCGCCGATCGGGTGGCCGATGGCGATGGCGCCGCCATTGACGTTCACGATCGATGGGTCCCAGCCCATGTCTTTGTTCACCGCGCAGGCTTGCGCTGCGAAGGCTTCGTTGGCTTCAACGAGATCGAGATCGCCGACCTTCCAGCCGGCGTTTTCGAGCGCCGCCTTCGAAGCCGGGATCGGGCCTGAGCCCATGACAGCCGGATCGACGCCGCGCGAGGCCCATGAGGCGATGCGCGCGAGCGGCGTCAGGCCACGGGCCTTGGCTTCGTCGGCGGTCATCAGCACGAGGGCTGCTGCGCCATCGTTGAGGCCCGAGGCGTTAGCGGCGGTGACGGTGCCGTCTTTCTTGAAAGCGGCCCGCAGGCCCGCTGCGCCTTCGAGCGTGGCGTCGTGTTTGATGTATTCGTCGTTCTCAACGACGGTATCGCCTTTACGGCCCTTCACGGTAACGGCGATGATCTCATCCTTGAACTTGCCGGCCTTCTGAGCGGCGCTCGCCTTCTGCTGTGAGAGCGTGGCGAACTCGTCTTGCTGCTGACGCGTGATCTGCCACTTCTCGGCGACGTTCTCGGCGGTGATGCCCATGTGATACTGATTGAAGACGTCGGTAAGGCCGTCCTTGATCATGGTGTCGGCGAATTCGACCGGGCCCATCTTCGTGCCGCCGCGCATGTTCTGCGCGTGCGGGCTCATGCTCATATTCTCTTGGCCGCCGGCGACGACGATCTTCGCATCGCCCGCTTTCAGCTGCTGGTAGCCGACGACGACAGCGCGGAGGCCCGAGCCGCAGACTTGGTTCAACGACCAGGCCGGCGCTTCATCAGGCACGCCTGCAGCGCGGCTGGCTTGCCGGGCGGGGTTCATGCCTTGGTTGGCGGTGAGCACCTGGCCAAGCACGACTTCCGACACGTCCTTGGGATCAACTTTGGCGCGCTGCAGCGCAGCTGTGATCGCGGCCTTGCCAAGCTCGTGCGCCGGCAGTGCAGCAAACGAGCCGAGGAACGAGCCAACGGGGGTGCGGGCGGCGGATACGATGACTATGTCGGTCATGGAAGAAGCTCCAGGGGCGCGAACGCCTTGGTCTGAAAGGGAGACTTCCCACCCCTATCGCACAAGCGGCGGGCGAAATCCAAGCCGGTCCGTCGCATCGACTGACCCTAAACGGAGGCTTTGTCTTGCATTGCGGCGAAGGACGCGGGATTCTATTGGAAAGCTCGCGCCTTCGCGGGCGCCATAATTCAAAGGACGTGACCCCGTGGCGGACGCGAACGGCCAGCAGGCCGAAGATGCCGGCGGCGCAGACGCGCAAGTCGATCCGGTCATTATCAAAAAGTACGCCAACCGGCGGCTCTACAATACGGCGGCGTCGAGCTACGTGACGCTCGACCACCTCTCGGAAATGGTGCGCGAAGGCACGGACTTCATCGTCCTCGACGCCAAGACCGGCGACGACATCACCCGCTCCGTGCTGACCCAGATCATCTTCGAACAGGAGAGCAAAGGTCAGAGCATGCTGCCGGTCGCGTTCCTGCGGAAGCTGATCCGGTTCTATGGCGATCAGATGCAGGGCTTCCTGCCGCCCTATCTCGAAATGAGCATGGACAGCTTCTCGAAGGGCCAAGAGCAGATGCGCGAGCAATTCTCGCGCACATTCGGCGCGTCAACGCCGCTCGCGGCATTCGAAGAACAAGCCCAGCGCAACATGGCGATGTTTCAGCAGGCGTTGAAAGTCTGGACGCCGTTCGCAGCCGGCATGCCGGGAATGCCAGGGGCGATGCCTGGCGCAGTAGCGCCGCAAACGCCGGCCGATATCGACGACAGTGACAAGGACGAGCAACTCGCCCTTCTGCGCAAGCAGATGGAAGCGATGCAAAAGCAGCTCGACGCAATGGCGCGCAGCAAAGGCTGACGCGTTAGCCCGGCAGCGGCGTCATCAAGATTTCGTACAGAACCAGGAGCGTGTAGGCGCCCCAGATCACCGTGAGGATGATTGCGCCTATGGCTGGCAAGCCAGCGGACGACGCGCGGTTTTCGGTTTCGGCGGTGGTGCTTTTGGCCATGGCGATGCAACTCCGTAAGCGAAGGCGCTGTTCCGGAAGGTACGGCAGTTCGCCGTGCGCGTCATTCTGCGGCGCAGCATGGAGGTGGAGCGCGCCACGTGATGTAGCCTTCGCCATCATAGGCGCTGCAGGTTATTTCGAGCGCGGCCTCTGCGCATGCTTTTAGGTCCGTCGGGTCCACTGAGCGTTCGGCGCTGAGCTTCGGCGGCGCGGACGACAAGACGATCAGATCGGCCCAGTGCGGCGCTGCATTGAGCGCGCGTTCTGCAAGCTCATCCGAGGTGGCCGACGTAACGAGCTGATAGACGCCATCGCCGGCGTAGAACATCGTTTCCCAATTCTCGTCCAGACAGGGGTCTCCGCGGCGTGACTGCGGATCAACGACGACGCAAGCGAGGTTTGGCGCGCTCAATAGACGCGCCCGCAAACGAGCGAACTCTTCGTCGAACACGCTCTCTATCGGGAGCATCGCGCTGCCGTCAGGCAGATGCAGGATGCCCGACGGATCGGGATTGCTTGGCAGGACCCCGCCGCTTTCAAACGCGTGGACCTGCTCATGACCGAGCCCAATGGGAAGGTTGGTGACCACCTTCCCCGCTTTGGTGCGAACAAGATCGGCAAGGGCATCGCAGAATGTTTCGAGCGGGCCGCCGTACCAGCGAAGTTCGCTGAGGCGCGTAGTTATGTACGCAGCGCCGTTCTCACCAAGATCGATGGTTTCCAGCGTGCGATGCATCGCTAATCCCAGACCACCGGCTTGCGGTCCTTCCACGGCATTTCTTTTTCGAGCTGACCGGCTAGGCGGAAGAGCGTGGCTTCGTCGGCGTATTTCGCGGTGAACATCATGCCGATGGGGAGGTTATCGCGAGATTGTCCGAGAGGCAGTGAGAGCGATGGCTGGCCGGTCATGTTGAACGGCGGCGTGAAGCCGAACGTGATGCGCTGGCGGCGATCGAACTCTTTCAGATCCTCCATCAACGTATCGAGGAAATCGACACGCGGCGGCGGCGTGCACATGACCGGGCAGAGATAGACATCAAACGCTTCGAAGCGTTGCAGCACTTCGCGCGTGCGCAGGCGCAACTCCTGCAGACCCCAGAGCGCCTGCGCGCCGTTAAGCGCTTTGCCAGCTTCGTAAGCGCGGCGCGCCAGGCCTTCGATCTCGTCGCCCGGTTCGCGACCTTTGATCGCGACCCAGCGCGAAATGTTGGCGGCGAAGTTCGAGGCGGAGACTATGCCTTGGGCGCGGTAGAGCGCGCGATAATCGATGCCGAGCCCCTCCTCACGCACGTCATGACCGAGCGCTTTCAGCGTTTCTGCTGTGCGTTCGATGGTGGCCTGCACATCCGGGTCGATCGGATCACCCGCTGGCGTTTCCGTGGACCAGCGGATGCGCAGTTTGCCTGGCGAGCGCGTGATCTCTTCGAGGTATGGACGCTCTTGGTACGGATGCGCATAAGGGCTGCCGGGTTGCGGCGCGCCGGTGGCGTCGAGCATGGCGGCGCTGTCGCGCACGGTGCGGCTGACGACGTGATCGACGCTGAAGCCGATGACGCGGTCGGTATCGTGTTCACCATTCGGGTTGCGGTCGCGCGTGGTCTTCATGCCGACGAGGCCGCAGCATGCAGCAGGAATGCGGATCGAGCCCAGGCCATCGCTGGCGTGCGCGAGTGGGACCATGCCGCTGGCGACAGCGCTTGCGGCGCCGCCGGATGAGCCGCCAGAGATATGATCGGGGTTCCACGGATTGCGGCATGGGCCAAGCAAAGCTGACGTCGTAACGCCCGGAATACCGAACTCGGGCGTGTTGGTTTTGCCGGCGAGCACAACACCTGCGGCGCGGTAGCGCTGGGTGAGAATTGAATCGTCGGCGTCGGCGTCTATTCGGGCAAACCGGCTCGCTGATGTGCGCGGCCAGTTCTTAACTCTGACCCCGAGATCCTTGATCAGAAATGGCACACCTTTGAACGGGCCGTCCGGCAGCGGGCCAGAAGCACCCGCGCGCGCTTCGTCATAAGCTTTGTAAACGACAGCGTTGAGGGAGCCATTGTGCCGCTCGATGCGTTCTACCGCTGCGTCAAGCAATTCCGCCGGTGTGACTTCGCGTTTGCGCACCAGCTCGGCGAGGCCAAGGCCGTCGTGTTCGGCGTAGTTCTGCATCGTATCCTCCGAGGGAGACGATAGCGGTTAATTCGCGTTTGGCACGTCGAATGCAGTGGCAAGGCACATGAGCGCAGATGGTCTCAAGCCTGAGGTAATCGACGCGGAGTTCGTCGATGTCGGCGAAAGCCGCCGCGGGGATCGCCGCGCGCAAAATCGCCGGACGGTGCGGGCCAAGCTCGACACGCTGTTCGCTGCAACTTTGGTGAACCAGATCACGGCCTCGGAAGAGGCCTGCCCTCGGGCTTACGCAACGACGAAAAAGCTGCGCGCCGGCATCGTGGTGAATGTCGAGGCTTAGGCCGTCTTCTTACTCGCCTCGAATTCCGCCAGCCAGGTGTCGATAGCGTCCAAACGGGCTTCGATATCGCTGATGCGATCGCCAGAATCGGCGTCCTCAGGTGTCGCGCGCGGGGCGACGCCGCTCTTCAAAGTCACTTCGACAAGATCAGATCCGAGTACGTTGGCGAATACCGCAAGCTCTTCCGCCGTGGGCTCGCGCTCATGCGTGAAGATGCGATGCAACTCGGTCGGCTCGATGCCGACCGCGATGGCCAATGCGGTGCGATCCAGCTTACGCGCAGCAAGCTTCGCGTCGAACCAGACAGCATCAAAAAACAGGGACATTCGGTCACCCGCCAAGCGATCGGCGCCATTCGTGCAGAAGGCGCTGGACCATGAACCTGGTCATCCTTCCCCGATTCGGCCGCTGGCTCGACTTCTCAATCGCTCTAGCTGTGGGCATGTGGTGCCTTTGAAGGCGATCGGCAGTCAGCAATAGGGAGTCGGTGCACATGCAAATGGGCAGCAGGGTCGCCCCTACTGCCCACTGCCGATTGCCTACTGCCAAACTTATTGGCCGGCGAACTCAACGTCGCGGCGGGCAGAGATGATGGTTACGACGACGCCAGCGAGGACGTCGAGCAGCGCCATGATCATGATGATGAAGAAGACGCTGGTTGCGAACGCCGGGTGGAGCAGGAATTCCACCAAGCAGATGATGAACACCAGCATCGAAAGCGCGTGATTGAAGATCGCGGCCGAACCCGTCGACGTCGACTTCAAGAGTTCGACGAACAGCAGGATCAGCGCCAAAAGCACCATCACATCGCCGAACGTGAGCACCCACGGCACGCCTGACGCCATCGGCACTTGCAGCCAAGGCGACAACAGATGCGTGCGCACGTCGATGTTGTCGCCGGCTGACGCCGTCGCCCCGAACGCCCAGATATTGTACGTCAGCACCGGGATCAGGATCAGCGGAAAGACGTTGAAAATGGCCCCCATGGGACTCCCCTCGTTAATTGGCCTGCGGTTTCTACCAGCAGCGGCCACACCTGCTGCGCCTAACGGATTTCTGCTCATAGCTCGTCCGCTCCCCCTGGAAGCCGGGCTCGGCTTCTAAGCCACATAACGCCCCAGAGGTCCGTCATGTTCGCGGCCAGTCTGCCGAGATTCGTATAGTTCGAGCGCCCGGCGCCCCTCTGTCGATGATTAACTTCCAAAAACTCGACTGCATAGCCTTCCCGCAACATCAGTGCGGCCATGAAACGGTGCATATGGTCGAAATACGGTAATCGCAAAAAAGCTTCGCGTTTGAAGACCTTGATGCCGGAGCCGCTATCGTTGGCCCCGTCTTTCAACGCTGCCTTGCGGATATTATTGGCGATGCGGGACGCAGTGCGCTTGCTCCAATTGTCCTGACGCTTGGTGCGCGCCCCTGCCACCATGCCGAGTTCTGTAGGAGCGTCGGGCCTGGTGAGCTTGGCCAGCAGGCGCGGCAGGTCCGCCGGATCGTTCTGGCCATCACCATCCAAGGTGCCCACGATCGGCGCGCGGGCAGCGATCACGCCGGTGCGCACAGCGCGGCTTTGGCCGGCATTCTTGCGATGCCCGAGCAGGCGCAGCGCCGGCAGTTCGGGCTTCAGAGCGGCAAGTTCGGCACGAGTGTCGTCGCGGCTGCAGTCGTCGACGAAAATCATCTCATAGGAGCGGCCATCCAGTACCGCGGCGATCTCACGGGCCAGAGCGCCGGCATTGCCGGCCTCGTTGTGCAAAGGCACGACAACGCTGAATTCGATGCTCTCGGCCAAAATGGGCGCCTTCTTCCGCTCGCGGCGGCTCTCTTAGCGGTTCGGCCCAGCCGACGCGAGGGCGCAAGTCCTGCATAAACCTGCCTACTGACCGCCGAAAGAGCTATCACCCGCCTGTGGCGCAGCCCCAACCCTCCCTCTTCGAGCAATTCGCCAGCGGCTGGCGCGGCTATGCGCTGATTGCGTTGATCGCACTTATGTCGGGCCTGTTTGGGGCTGGGCGGGTGCCGGTGATGGACGCGGATGAGGCGCGCTTCGCCCAGGCCAGCCGGCAAATGGTGGAGAGCGGCGAATACGTCCTCATCCGGCTGCAGGACGAGGAGCGGCGGCTGAAGCCCATCGGCGTCTACTGGGCGCAGGCCGCTTCTGTGCAGCTCTTCGAGCCGCTGACTGGGCGGACGAATGCGATCTGGCCGTACCGCCTGCCCTCGGCGCTGGGGATCGTGCTGGCGGCGCTAGCGGTGCTGTGGGGCGGCACAGCGCTGATCGGGTCACGCGCGGCGCTTTATGGCGCAGGGCTGTTTGCGGCGGGCGTGCTCGTCGGTTTCGAAGGCATGACCGCAAAGACCGATGCGCTGCTGCTCGGGTTCACGACTCTTGCGATGGCGGCTTTGGCGCGATTGCGAGCGCCGGCCGTCCGGCCGGGGCCGCGTGTGCTCGCACTTGTGTTCTGGGCGGCGCTTGCGCTCGGCGTGATGATCAAGGGGCCAGTGACGCCGCTCGTTGTGGCGTTGACCCTGTTGGCTATCGCAGGATGGGAGCGGCGCTTTGCGTGGATGAAGCCGCTGGCGTGGTGGCCGGGGCCGCTGTTGGCGGTGGCGATCGTTGCGCCATGGGCGGTGCTGGTTTCGATCGAAACCAACGGACGCTTCTTTGCGGACATGTTCGCAGAGGACATCGTCCCGAAGCTGCTGAGCGGACAAGAAAGCCATTTCGCGCTGCCCGGCTTTCACACCTTCCTGCTGCCGTTTCTGATTTTCCCGGCGACGTATGCGCTGCCGGCGGCGGCGCGGATCGTGTTGGACGCTGTGCGCGCGCCGAGGAACGATGACGGACAAGCGCCGATCCGGTTTTTGATCGCGTGGGCTGTGCCGATCCTGATTTTCTTCGAATTGGCCCCAACGAAGCTGCCGCATTACGCGCTGCCTGCTTATCCTGCCATTGCGCTTTTGTGCGGGGCAGGCCTCAGCGCAATCATGGGACGGCGCTGGCGCACCGCGCATCCGGCCGGCGTCGTGATGTTTGCAGTGTGTGGCATCAGCATTGTCGCGCTGATGGCGGCGAGCGCCACCTTCATGCCAGGCGATTTCGCCGCCGATTTCCGGCGCGCCGTTTCAACCGCTTTGATTGGCATTGGCGTCGTTGGCGCAGGCACGGTGGCACTGATCATGCTGCGGCGCCCGGCGGCGCGCGCGGCGGCAATGGTGCTCTGCGCACTCGTGCTCTCTTTCAGCCTGCGTGAGCGCCTGTTGCCGGAAGCGCGCTCATTGTTCGTCAGCAGTGAAGCGGTTGCGGCGCTGACGCGGGCACGGCTGACACCGCGCGATACGCGCCCGCTCTGGGTGGTCGGCTACAACGAGACCAGTCTCGTTTTCCTCACCCGCACTTCCATCCGTGTCACCGAGCCGATGCAGGCGGCGGAGATGGCGGAGGCAGGCGATGCAATGATCGTGGAAGGACGTTTGCTGCAAACCATGGCGAGCGATTTGGAGGTGCGCGGGCTCGCGTTCTCGCCAGCTGAGCCGCCCGTGCGTGGCTTTGCGCTAGGACGCGGCGAGCGCGTGGCGTTGTTTGTGGGGCAAGTGACTGAAGCGCCGGTGCTCAACGAAGCGGCGGACGGCCGATAACAAGATCTTTGAGACCGAGCAAAACGATAAGCGCCGGGCGCGCAATGGCGGCAAAGGCTTTCTCAAGCGGCGTCTTGGCGCTCTTGCTCGCGAATAGAGCCAAGCCTTGCGCCAATCTTCGCCCGCGCGGGTCGCGCTGAAACTGTACGCCGGAAGCTGAAGGCTGAAAGAGGACGCTGCCGCCTGCTGCCGAGGTTCGTCTGCATAAATCGAGATCGGCGGCGTCGGTGGCGAATGCTTCGTCAAATCCGCTGAGCGCAAGAAAATCACCGCGCGGCATCAACATAAAGGAGCCCGATACGGCCGCGACTTGGGTTGCTGTGCCTCCACTTCGGCGCTTGCGGCGCTTGGAAGCTGGGAGGTCCATGGCGACGGCGATCGCCGAAAATGCATTGAGTGCGCCGGCGCGTGCGGCTGAACGATCCCTTCCTTCTATGTCAATCAAACGCCCGCCTACGATACATGGCGTGCGCGCGCTGCCGCCAGCTGTGGCGAGACGCACGACTGCGCCGCGCTGAAGCACAACATCGGCGTCCAAAAACAAAAGCAATCTCCCGCGCGCGCTTTCGGCAGCGCGGTTGGCGGCGGCGGCGGCGCTAAGCTCAGCCGGCGCCGCGATCAATTTTACGTCGCGCCGGTCTGCCTGAAAGGCACGTAGCATCGACGAGACGCTGACGTCGTTGCCGAGATCAACGACAATGAGCTCATCGATCCAAGGATCAGCCAAAATACTGCGCAAGCAGAGATCGAGCCGCGTTCGCGCAGGGCTTGTGCCGCGCACTTTGGCGACCACCACGACGGCGCTCACACGCAATTCTGTCGTCGTCGCCGCCGACTGCGCGTGTGTAGGGAACTTGTCCACGCTGTCTCCGCCCCCGGGAGCCCATCTCGACTCTAGGTAGTGTGTCGCGAGGATGTGGCGACGTCTAGTGCGCCATGTGGCGGGCTGGGGAAGGAAGTGGCAGCCTTACGTCAGTTTTAGCAGAAAGCGGGCCGCCAGCGGTGGCGCCGGCGGCCCTTCGCAGCGTCACGCAGGCTTCAAGTCCGGCGCTTTGGCTTCCTCAACAAGTGAAGCGAGCGCTTCATCGAGGCTCAGAAGCGTCTGCGCCTCACCGCCGAAGCGACGGATGGCGACCGAGCGATTCTCAGCCTCCTTCTTGCCGACGACGGCGATGATCGGCGTCTTTTGCAGCGAGTGCTCGCGGATTTTGTAGCCGACTTTCTCGTTGCGCAGGTCGAGTTCGACGCGAAGCCCGGCTTTGCGGAGCGCGGCGGCGACTTCGTTGGCGTAACCGTCGGCATCCGACGTGATGGTGGCGACGACGATTTGCGTCGGCGCCAGCCACATCGGAAACGCGCCGGCATAGTGCTCGATCAGCACTCCGATGAAGCGCTCCATCGAGCCACAGATCGCCCGGTGCAGCATGACGGGTCGATGCTTCTGGCCGTCTTCGGCGATGTAGGACGCATCGAGCCGCTCCGGCAGCACGTAGTCGAGTTGCAGCGTACCGCATTGCCAGGTGCGGCCGATGGCGTCGCGGAGGTGGAATTCGAGCTTCGGCCCATAGAAGGCGCCTTCGTTGGCGATGCGCTCGACTTGGACGCCGGCGAGATTCGCCGCTTGCTCAAGCTTGTCTTCCGCGATCGTCCACTGCTCGTCCGTGCCAAAACGCTGATCTGGGCGAAGCGCAAGCTTCACGGAGTGCAGCTCGACGCCGAAATCGGCATAGACCAGATTGAGCAGATCGATGAAGGCTTTCGATTCCTCGACGATCTGATCGTCCGTGCAGAAGATGTGCGCGTCGTCCTGGCTCATCTGGCGCACGCGCAAAAGGCCATGCGTTGAGCCCGAGCTTTCGCAGCGATGCAACCCCTCGAACTCCGCCATGCGGATCGGCAGATCGCGATACGAACGCTGGCCGTGATTGAAGATTTGCACGTGGCACGGGCAATTCATTGGCTTCACAGCCATGACTTCACCCTCGTCCGTTTCGCAGACGAACATGCTGTCGTGAAATTTTTGCCAATGGCCGGATTTTTCCCAGAACGATTGCTCCAGAATTTGCGGCGTCTTCACTTCGACATAGCCCACCGCTTCGATGCGGCGGCGCATGTAGGACAGCATCGTGCGATAGAGCGTCCAGCCCTTCGGGTGCCAGAAGATCATGCCCTTGCCCTCTTCCTGAATATGGAAAAGGCCCAGTTCGCGGCCGAGTTTGCGGTGATCGCGCTTCTCGGCTTCCTCGAGGCGCTTCAGATATTCTTCGAGCTGCTTTTCATCAGCCCAGGCCGTGCCGTAGATGCGCTGCAGCTGCTGGTTCTTCTGATCGCCGCGCCAATAGGCGCCGGCAAGCTTCATCAGCTTGAAGGCTTTGCCGAGCTTGCCCGTTGAGGGCAGATGCGGCCCGCGGCAGAGATCGCCCCATTTGTCGCCGTGCGAATAGACCGTGATGGCATCGCCCGGCTTGATGACTTCGTCGATCGTCTCGGCTTTGTAGACTTCGCCGATCGATTTGAAGTGCGCGATGGCGGCTTCTTTCTCCCAGACTTTGCGGATGATCGGCAGATCGGCGTCGACGATTTCACGCATGCGCTTTTCGATCTTCTCGAAATCGTCCGTGGAGAACGGCTCGTCGCGGGCGAAGTCGTAATAGAAGCCATCGTCCGTCACCGGGCCGAACGTGACTTGCGTGCCGGGGAACAGCTCCTGCACCGCTTGCGCCAGCACGTGCGCCGCGTCGTGGCGCAAAACTTCGAGCCCATCGGCACTGTCGCGCATGACGAGTTCAAACTTGCCGCCGCCTTCCAGCGGGCGCGTCAGGTCCCACCAGGCGCCGTCGATCTTGGCGGCGACGACCTTCTTGGCCAGCGATTTGGAAATGCCTTCAGCGACAGCGAGCGGCGTCACGCCGTCGTCGTACGAACGCTCGGCGCCATCGGGGAATTTGAGAGAGATGCTCATGGGATGCTCTTATCGGATTCGTTGTGTTCGGGCGGCGCGCGATAGCCGCGTTTCCAATCGCCATAGCGCCACGGCGCGTACCACGGCGCCCTGGGCTTAGCCTCCGGCGCGGGGTCCCAGCCGGCGCCGCCCCAGGGGTGGCATCGGCAGAGCCGCGCGCCGGCCATCCAGCTGCCCGCCCAGGCCCCGTGCGCGCGGATGGAATCCGCTGCGTAGGACGAGCACGTTGGCAAGTAGCGGCAATCGCGCCCGATCAGGGGCGAGAGCGTCCACTTGTAAAGCTGGATGAGGCCCAAGAGGCCCCGGGCTGGAAGGCTCGGCGACATAATGACTTTGGCGATTGGGTTGATCTGACCGGGGCGCACACGCTGCCGCTGCGGCGCGCCCGATCTCGCGCCGCCGGCTTTAGTAAGTAGTCGTCGTGATCATCACGCGCTGCATGAGCGCACAGATAGCAAAAGCCGTCCGCTAAATCGAGCCCCGATAGACCGCAAGCCAGACCCCGCCTAGGCTCTGGCAATGAAAACGCTTTTGGCGGCGGCTGCCGCGATCCTGATAACGACCGGCGCGGCGGCGGCCGAAGAGGCGCAGACTCCCCCAACGCTCTGGTACCAAGCCCCGATCGAATCCGGGTGCACGGTCGCGGTTGTCGAACCCATGCGGACTCCTTCCGAATGGACGGGCGCTTGTACGCCCGGCTCGCCGATTTCCGGAGAAGGCGATTTTCGACTGCGCTTCGAGGAAAGCGGACGGCTCCTGGTAATGCGCGCGACGTTCGTAGACGGTGCGCCGGACGGGCCGGCTGTTATCCGGGTTTACTCACTTGCGACCGATGAACAGATCGAAGAGCACCGGATCACCTTCGTGCGCGGATGCGTCCAGGGTCGACCAGATTGCACACCGCTGCCGGCGCGCTAGCTTTCCTTAACGGGAACAAATTACCGACTCGGGTATTTCCGGGTGCGCATGAGCAAGCCGGGGCGTGTCATCCTTACCTATGGCCGGAGCCTGATGGCTTTGGTGATCGCCCGCTCGCTGGCCGAGCGCGGCGTTGAGGTCATTGGCTGCGACGACGTCAATCTGACCGTGCTCTCGTTCAGCAAGCATGTGCGCGAAACGTTCACCGTGGCGCCTTGGGACACCGCGCCGGAGCAATTTCTGACCGATTTGGAAGCCGCGGTGCTCGAATACGCGCCGACCGACGGGCGGCCCTACGTGCTGATGCCGGTGTTTCGAGAGATTGACCTGATCACTCGAAACCGGGCTCGCTTCGAGCCAGCAATCAAGATCGCGGCGCCGAACATCAAGAGCATCGAACTGGTTACACCAAAGCATAAGCTAGCGACGTTGGCTGAGGAGTTCGGCCTCGACGTCCCAGAGACGTGGCGGCCGGAATCGCTGGAGGCACTGCGCACGCGCGCGCCGAAGCTGACCTACCCGCGCATCGTGAAGCCCGTGGATGGTGCCGGCGGACGCGGGGTGAGCTGCGCGAAGACGCCGACTGAGATCATAGAGCAAGCTGAAGCGCTTGGCTTTGACGAGCCGCCTTTGGTGCAGGAATGCATTGAGGGCGAGGACTATTGCGTCGCTGTGCTGGCAAACGCCGGCCAAGTCACGGCCATTATGGCGTATCGCAACGTGACGACGTTCCCGCGCGAGGCCGGCGCCGGCGCGGTGCGCGAGACGGTGGATGCTGCGCGCTTCCGGGCTGAGACGGAGAAACTGGTCGCAGCGACGAATTGGAACGGCGTAGCCGAGATCGATTTCCGCTGGAGCGGCGACGCCAAGGATGCGCCGAAGCTGATAGAAGTGAACGCGCGCTTCTGGGCGGGCATCTTTCACTCGATCGAATCCGGCGTGGATTTTCCGTGGCTGCTCTATGCGCAGACCGTGGGCTTGCCGGTCGAGGAAGAACCGGAAGCAGAAGTTGGCTCGACGACGAAGACGACAGGCGCTTGGTTGCTTGCGGCGATCGAAGATGTCTCGGCATCCGATCCGCACTTCAACGCGGCGCGGCGGGCGTGGCGCAAAGCCAGCCGGCGCATGAAGTCGGGCCAGCTGTTGGCGGCGCTGGAAGACGCCGGCAAGGCCCTCGGCAATTCGCTGGCGGTCGGCGGCGCGGTTAAGCAGTTGCGTGAGGAAATGCGCGATTTGAAAGATGCGCCGAGCGAACTCTCGTCGGCGAACGATCCGATGGTGGGGCTTGGCGCGCTGTTCGTGCTGTCATCGCTCGTCCGGCACGGGAAATTGCCGGCGGAAGTTACATACAAAGCTGAGGAGCCGGCGTCGGCGCCGACTGAGCCGCCGCCCCATCGCACACGGCCCGTGATCGGCATCACCAAGCCAGAGCGCGGCGATACGTTGGCGTTTTTGGCGATGAAGCTGGCGGTGTGGCTGGCTGGCGGCGATCCGGTGAAGGTCACCGCGCGTGCACCGCTCGATCCGCGAACGATCGACGGGCTGATCTTCGGCGGCGGCGCCGATGTGTACCCCAAACGCTATCAGGGCCAACCGAAGCCCGGGTATCGTTACGATCTCGCGCGCGGGGATATGGAAGCGTCATGGGCGATGGCGGCCCGGCGCCACGATCTGCCGGTGCTGGGCGTCTGCCGCGGCGCGCAGATGTTAAACGTGCTGGCGGGAGGCACGCTGCACGCCGACCTGACCGAGTTTGATGCGAACCGCCCGGACCATGTGATCAAGCGCTTCTTCCATCGTTTGCCCGTGCGCGTGCGCTATAAGTCAAAGCTCGCCGAGGTGACTGGGTGCGCCAAGCAGATGCAGGTGAATGCGATACACAACCAGGCGATTGATCGGCTGGGCGTGGGGCTCACCGTGAGCGCGCGCGAAGCCAACGGCGTGATACAAGCGATCGAAGACCCGGCGCCAAGCTTTTGGCTCGGCGTCCAATTCCATCCGGAATTATTGATTTATCGCGCGCCGTTCAGGCGTTTGTTCAGAGCGCTGGTTCAAGCCGCTGGCGCCCGCGCGGGAGAGCGCCGACTTGAAGCGGCCGCGAAGACGCGCGCTTCATCCAGCAAGGATGAAGCCGCGCCTGCGTCTGCGTCTGTTTAGGACGCTGCCGTCCGGTTGCACTGCACGAGCGTGAACGCGCCCCAGCACTCAACGCGCGCGTCGGCCGCATTGGGGAGCGAGTATTTTCCTGCGACGTAGAAGCTCTGATACTCGCCGTCACCGAGCGTTGCGACCGCATTGCCCAAAGCGCCGCCGAGATCGACCTGCTCGAGGTCGGCGCTCGCGGCTTCACTCAGCACTTCGCGCGCTGGATCTTGATAGGCGCTGGCCGCTGGATTCGTGAAATACGCAGCTACCGCCACGATGACGATGAGAATGAGTGCTTTGAGCATAGGTCGGTCCCCTTGTTGTCCCTTACCGGACGATAGGCTGCTTCCGCGCCGGCAGGAAGCGCTGGCGGGCGATTTTCGACCGGTTGCATAGGAATGCCCTGGCATCGCGGGAACGACTTGGCGCGGAAATGGTTGGCCCGCATCTCTCAGCGGAGCTTAGGCTATGAATGAAGTCTCGATTCTCGGCGCGATCATTATCGGCATTTTCGCCGGCTGGATCGCCGAACAAGTCATGGGCCGTAAGCACGGCCTGCTCACCAACCTCATCGTTGGCGTCGTCGGCGCTTTCTTGGGCGCTTTGATCGCCGGGATGCTCGGCATCAGCTTTGCCGGATTCTGGGGCAGCTTGGTGATTTCGGCGCTTGGCGCGATCTTGTTGCTCGCGCTGCTCAACTTCATCCGTCGCCGGCCAGCGTAACTAAGCGCGTTGCCTGGACGCTGCTTCGGCGGCGTCCAGCGCATGGCAGGCCGCGGCAGTGCGAAAGCCGCCGATGATCTCTTCGCCGCTACCGCCCGGCGGGACTACTCTTCCGCACCCATGCACAGCCGGTTTCGATCGGCTGCAACGCCCTCTGCAGTAATACTGACGTTCGTCACATCAAAACACGACCCGCCAGCTTCGCGAGAACGCGTGCAATCATTGCCGGACCCGCTGTGCTGACATTGAAATCCGGCGGCGGTGAGATCAGCGATCAACGCCGACGGCAATTCGCTCCGCGTATATCGCGCCTCTACGTAAGCCGTAGCGTTCGCAACCAGAGCCTCGACAGAAAACGGTTCGCGTGTCTGCGCGAGGGCGGAGGCGGGCAAAGCCAGAAATAGGCCGATAAAGATAGCGGTACGCATGTCCGCAGTTAAACCGCGCCACACGGATTTGGATAGTCTATTTCGCGCTGGCTTTCGCCTGCGCCTGATTCAGGGCCTCAACAGCCGCTTCGAACGCCAGCATCGTTGAGGCGTGGCGCGGCGGGTATTCGCGCACGCCTTCCAGGTGACGCAGCTCCCAGAAGCGCCCTGTAGGTGGCGCGGCGCCCTCGCGCAGCATGGCGCTCAAACCATCGCGCGCAGCGCGAATCTCGGCTGGCGTCGCGCCCACGGCATGCATCGCCAAAACGCCGGTCGCGGCCTGGCCAAGCGCACACGCTTTCGGATGCACGGCGATTTTGCTGACCACGCCGTTCTCGATTTTGAGCTCCACCGTCACCACAGAGCCGCAGACGCGGCTGACCTTCGTGGCCGCCCCATCTGGCGCGTCCAGCCGCCCGACATGCGGGATGTCAGCGGCCAGTTCCATGATCCGGGGGTGGTAGAGGTCCTCCATCCGCCCTTATGTGGCCTTCCTTCTTGGGCACGCAACCGCCATTGTGAACCGTCCGAGGTCAGCCATGCTGCGACGCACTGTCTTGTTTTCCGCCCTCGCCGCCGCTGCGGCCCCTGCGTTTGCGCAGACGACGGAAACGCCGCCCGCGACCGTGCCGGACTTCGAGCCGATCGAGCCGCAGACCGCGCTAGAGCAAACTTTCGTGCAAGCGTTCCGCAGCCCGGCGATGCGGCCCGCGTTCCGGCGTCAGTTTCTTGAAAGCAACGTGCTGCTCGTCACCGCAACGCGCGCGGCCAATTCGCCTCCGCAGTTTGGCGATGTGCCGGGCGGACGCGCTGCGATGATCTTTACCAGCGATGCGTTGCTCGAACGCCGCCTTGGCGCCGATACGCCGCGGGCTGGTATGACGGGCCGCGCAGCTCTGATGCGCGTGCGCGCGCATAGCGTTGCGATCAATCTTGGCTATGAGCCAACGTTGCTCTTGGACTCCGAAGGCATCACTCAATTCCTCGGCATCCCGCCCTCACCGGATTCAGCCGGGCCCGCCCAGTAGGCCTTCATCACCGCAGCTACGGTCGTAAAGACCGCGCGTGCTGGCGAGGCGACGATCACCCATTCGATCGAAGAGATGTACCTGCCATGTGTGCGTGCAACCTGCAGCACGGATGATGCGGCGGCACACTTGCACAGGCAGGACGCCGCGATTGTCCGCCATCGCGGGCGGCGCGGCGCCGCAGTTGAACTGGCTTCGTCGCAGATCGGCGGTGACGGTGTTGATGGCGGCGCCTTGAGCATAGCGCGCACTCACGCCGCGCCGAAACGCGCTCAATGTTGCGCCCTCAGAACTCGCGCGCCAATTGCCGAGATCGAGCGGTGTCGAGGGAATTTGGCCTGTGCCAGATGGCGCAGAGACGCCGCCCACCGGCGTTGAACACGCCGTGACAGCCAGCACCAGCGCGAGAGCAGCCGGCCGCAGCATCAATTGGCGCCGAGGCACATCTTGTCGAAGCCGACAACCGGTTCCGGGCGCCCGCGCTCGACAACGACATACCAATCAATCGCGCACTGACGCTCCATGATTTCGATGCGGCAATCGAGGCGCTGCGAATCCTCGCACGCAAAGCCATTGGCTTCGAGATCGGCGCGGATGCGCGCGGCGTCGCGGCCATCGCTGAAGCGCTGGCGAATCTGAGTTTGGAACGATGCAGCGTAGGCAACCGGATCGGCGCTGCGCCATTGACCAAAATCGATCCCGCCAGATGCGCGGCCTTCGGGCGGCGCTGAGCTTCCGCCCGCTGGAGCTGGCGGCGGCAAAGCGGTGCCGCGCTCGACGTTGAACGGTGTTGCGCCAATTTCATCGGCGCCGGGTTCAGCCCCGCCTGTCGCGCACGCCATGAGCCCAGCCGCCAACGTCAAAATCAGAAATCGCATGCGCTTTGTCCTTGTCCCCGTGCGGGCTTAACGGCCCCAGGAGGCAGGTTCAAGGCGCGTCGGCAATCATGCCTTAGACCCACCCTTAGTCTCGGCGGCGACCGCAGCGAGAGTGACGGCTTCGTCGTAAGTCTCTGTCGCCTGCACGCGCGCCAGGAGGCCAAGCTTGGCGAGCGTGGCGCGCACGCCCGGCCGCATTTCGCAGAACACAATCTCCACGCCATGACCGGCGCAGCGTGTGATGAAGCGTTCGAGCGCGCTGGCGCCGGAGGCATCGGCCAGCGGCACATCGCGGAAGCGCAGCACAAACGCGCGCGGCGGCGGGAACGCAGCGTCGAGTGCATCATTCAAGCGGCTGGCGGCCCCGAAGAACAGCGGCCCATGCAACTCGAACATCTCGACATTGCGCGGCAATTCAGCCCGCGCTTCGTAGCTCTCCCGGTTGGGGCGGCTAAAATCATCCTGATCGCGCTCGATCAGGGAAACGCCGCGCTCGATGGCCGTCGATTCCGCCATACGATGCATGAAGACGATTGCGCCGAGCACAACACCGACTTCGATTGCGATCGTGAGATCGACCAGAACTGTAAGCAGGAACGTCGCGACCAGCACCACCCGGTCACCGGCGGGACCGAGCAACAATTGGCGGAAGCGCTCACGCTCACTCATGTTCCAAGCGACGACGGCAAGCACCGCCGCGAGACTTGCGAGCGGGATCTGAGCAATCAAAGGGCCAAGCGCGAGCATAAACACCAGCACAAACAGCGCGTGAAATATCCCAGCTAAAGGTGTCTGCGCGCCAGCGCGGATATTGGTCGCGGTGCGGGCGATGGCGCCGGTGGCGGAGATGCCGCCAAACAACGGCGCCGCGATATTGGCCACGCCCTGCGCCACGATTTCGCAATTGGAGCGATGACGCCGGCCAGTCATGCCATCAGCCACCATGGCGGAGAGCAGACTTTCAACACCAGCGAGGAAAGCAATGGTCAGCGCCGACGGAAGCAATTGCTGGAGGCGCTCGAAGGTGACTTGCGGGAAGCCAAGCTCCGGCAGCACGGTGGCGGCGCTCTCTCCAAAGCGCGAGCCGATCGTCTCCACCGGCAAATGGAACAACGAGACCGCGAGCGTGGCGCCTGCGACGGCGATGAGCATGCCAGGTAAGCGTGGCGCAAAGCGCGTCACCAAAAGGATGGCCCCAAGCGCGCCAAGTGCGAGCGCGATCGTCGGCAGCGAAACCGTGTCGCGCACCGCCCAGAACGCAGCGATTTTTTCGATGAAGTCAGCCGGCGCCTCGGCCATGTCGAGGCCGAACAAGTCGCGAATCTGGCTTGAGAAAATGATGACGGCGATGCCAGCGGTGAAGCCTGTGACCACCGGTTCAGGGATGTATTTAATCCAGGCGCCGACACGCATCAGGCCGGCAACGATCAAAATCGCGCCAGCCATCATCGTCGCCAACGCGAGGCCGTCATAGCCGTATTGATGCACGACGCCGTAGACGACGACGATGAAGGCGCCGGTTGGGCCGCCAATCTGGAAGCGCGAGCCGCCCAGCGCCGAAATCAGAAAGCCCGCAACAACGGCGGTGATCAGCCCCTGCGCTGGCGTCACACCGGAGGCGATTGCGATCGCCATGGCGAGCGGCACAGCGACGATCGAGACCGTCAGGCCCGCAAGCGCGTCGGCGCGCAGCTTGGCGAACGAGTAACCTTCCTGGGCAAGGACCGTCACTGACTTGGGCACGAAGAGGCGCCAGTCGCCGAACAAGCCAGCGCGCGCGGGCTTCGAGTCTTCAGGAGATGTCATTGTGAGTCGGGGCAGATCATCGCGCGCGAGGGCGAGGCTGCACAAGGGGCCACACGGCCACGGGGTTCGCTTGAGCAGGATCAATGCGCCCGCTCCATCCGGGCGCAGCGTCTCACTTTAGGAGGTTCGGAAATGCGCCTTGCCGCCGCCGCGCTATTTGCGCTCGCGCTCAGCAGTTGCGCGCAAACGCCAGTGCCGCCCGAAGCCATCGAAAGTGGCGACGCTATTCGAGGCTTTGCCTTCGCGCAGCAGAATTGCGCCACTTGCCACGCCATTACCGCTGGCGACGCCTGGTCACCCAATCCGCTGGCGCCGAGCTTTCAGACCGTCGCCGACACGCCGGGCATGAGTGGTCGCGCAGTCAACGTGTGGCTTGCCAGCGAACACCCGAGCATGCCTCACCTCATCGTCGCACCAGAGGACGGTGACGATGTGTGGGCCTACATGCGGACGCTGCGTACGCGGTAGCATTCTAATTCAGCGCGATGGATCCGTAGCCGTCCCGCGGATGTTCTGCTGATCGGGTTGGCGCGCGCTTGGCGGGCTGAAGGCGCGGCGGTTAAGGGGGCGCGACGGCGTGTAAGACGCCTCTTGAACATGCGAGCGCCGGCAGCGGCGTTCCATCTGCACGAGGCTCAGCACTTGGCCCGGCAGGATCAGATCGGGGTTTTCGATGTTGTTCATGCGCGCGATCTCGAAGGCGCGCATGCGATCACCATAGATGCGCTGCGCGATGAGGCCGAGCGTGTCGCCGCTTTGCACGGTGACCGAAACGGAATCGCTGACCAGCGCAACGCGCACTCCGGAGCGACGCAGCACGAGGTTTGAGGCGCGGTAGGCGGTGAGTCCGCCTTCGTCGGCGCGGCGCATGGCGATCGGCGTTGCGCCGTTGAGACTCACGGCGATCATGTCGCGGCCTTCGGGGTAGCTGACGCGCAACTGCGAGCCGTCGCCGCAGGCAAAATCTTCCGGTTCATTGCTGAGCGCTGGTAGCGGCGCGAGTCTGGGCAGTGGCGCGGGCGACGGCGCCACTTCGGCGGCTGCAACAGGCGCAGGTGCGCTGGCCGTCGCCGGCAAGCGTGCGAGCGATGGCCGCTGACACATGGCACAACCAGAAGACAGTAACGCAAGAGAAAGCCCAAGCGCGCTCAGCGCCGTACGTGCCGCAACACCCGCCATCACACCCTCCACGCCCCTCTTGGCGTAGCGCTGAAGCGCAGCGTGGACTAGCGAAAACGAATTGAGGCGGCGCAAATGTATTGGCCGTTTCGCGCCCTCTCAAGCGCGCAGGATTTTCTCCATCGCCTTGCCCTTGGCGAGTTCGTCGATGAGCTTATCGAGATAGCGGATTTCGCGCATCAGCGGCTCTTCAACCTCCTCCACGCGCACGCCGCAGACAACGCCGGTGATCAGCGTGCGCGATGGATTGATCTTCGAAGCGGCGGCGAAGAAGTCCTCGAACGTGGTTTTCTTCTTAATGTGCGCGTCGAGCGCTTTTTGCGTGTAGCCGGTCAGCCAGCGGATGATTTCATCCACCTCGGCTTTCGTTCGCCCCTTCTTCTCGGCCTTAGCGACGTAGTGCGGATAGACGCTGGCGAAGCTGGTTGTGTAGATGCGGTGCTTGGTCATGGCCACTTCCGTCAGCGCTCTCGAATCCAAGCCTACAACTCCGCAACACGGCCCATGAAGAGGCTCGTGTTCGTCGGCTTGTGGCGGAGTACGATGAAGAACGGGTGATCGGCGCGGAATTCAATCGGCGGCGCTTCCGGCTGCGGCATGGCGGAGGTGGCGCGCATGTCGATAGCGGTGACAGCCGCGGCCTCGGTGCCCTCCTCGTCGATCGCGAGGAAAGTTTTGTGAATCACCGCACTGATGGCGAGCTGCTCGGCCTCAGTCACGCCGGAAAAATCGGCCCCGTCGGTAAACGCGAGGCGCAATCCCAGCGCCTGCAGCTGCGGCGAGAGTTCGTAATCGGTGCGCATCTCGACTTTCGGCAGCGTCACTGCGAGGCGGGCGCTTTGGGCGTTATCGAGATCAATGAGCCAGCGATCGAGCGTTGACCCCATGAGCTGGCGCTCGAACGCGACGAGGCCGTCACGCGCGCGCGGCAGAAAGACGGCCAGCGCGAAGGCGCCTTCGTCGTAAGCAAACTCAGCCGCCTGAAAACCTTCGCCCTCGTAATATGGCGAGCGCGTGGTTTTGTGCATCAGCCGCGCCCGCTGCGTTGCGCCACTCTCGGCGAAGAAGTCACCGTCGCGCGTGGCATTGGCGGAGAATTGGTGCTGCCATTTGCCTTTGAAATAGACGGCATTGGTCAGCACGAGGCGGCGGGCGGGATCGCGGTTGGTCAGAATTTCGGGAATACGGTCGCGCGTCTCGCGCGCGGCCCAGGCATTGATCCGGCGAAGCGCCGCGCCTTGGTTGGCGATAAACTCGACTTCTTCGATAGCCGCGCCGAGTTCGTCTCGGATAGTGCGTGCATAGTCGGCGCGCAAACCCATGGTGCGCTCCACCCAAGCGGCGTTCGCCGTGGTGAACTCGCTGCCGCCAGCTTGCGCGGCGAGCGCGGCGGAGACGGCGCGCGCGCGTGCAATTTCGGTCGCAACGGTGGGATCGAAACCGAACGTGCTCGCCATTTCGGCGGAGGTTTGGCCACGCGCGCCGGGATAGAGGAGCGTGAAGGCGGAGAGCACGCTGTAAGGCGAGACGAATTGGTTGCCGCGATCGGCGGCGAGCGCGCGATAGAGCGCGACGTTGAAGCCGTCAGGCAGCGGTGGCATCACGGGCGCTGGCGTCGGTTGCGGCGTTGGCCCGTCAGGCTCGGCCACAGTTGGCGCGGCGCAGGCGCTGAGCGCAGCGGCCGCGGCGGATCCCAAAAAAACGCGACGATGCATGACATCTCTCCTGCCCTTGGCGCACATTGATGCGCCAAGGTTTGGCGAAGTGAAGGCGATCCCAAGCTATTGCCCAGGAAGTCGCGGCCCACGGCGCGGATCGATGCGCAGCGTCGGTAGAATGCGGATCGGGTTGCAGGCGACATTGTTGCGCTCGTTCGATTCGGCGACGCGATTGCCCTGATCGACGCCGGCGCAGAGGAAATAGTCGCCTGGCGGAACGCCCGTGGGTAACGTCATTGGGCCGATCTCGTAGCTTGGAGCGCCGTAACGCACGCTAGCTCCGGGGCCGATACTGTTTGTGCGCGAGACGCGCCCGCCGCGCACCAGCACGTCTTCGCGCCACGTTGCGTTGTAGATCGCCCAACTCGCAGGCGCGTTACGATCGGTCGAGAGGAAGATATCGACCATGTAACTCGCGGCCGGCGGCGCTTCGATGGTTCCAGGGCAATTGGTGTCGCCGCGATTTTCGACGGCAAGCGTGATCATGATGTCCTGGCCAGCACGCGCATCGGCGCGGGCGCCGATCGTTGGCGATAAATCACAAGCGGCAAAGGCCGGCGCGCTGAAGGCGAAAAACGAAACGACCGCGATAGCGAACAAGCGCATGGCGTCCCTCCAATCTGTATCCCTCGACACGCATCGTGGGCCACGACGCTGCGAACGCAAGCGCAAATTGGCTGACGTGTCTGTTGCTCTGGGCACGACAAAAAACCGCCCCGGATTGCTCCGAGGCGGTCTCTCTCACGGTTTAGCATTATTGGCTGAGAAGGACGCTCAGGATAACGCCGGTTGCGATGCCGACGAGCAGCATTTGGCCGCGATCGTCTTCAACGTAGCGATAGCCGCGCGGCGGGGCGCGAAGGTGCTCGCGGCGATAATCGACCGTGCGATAACGCGTCTGATAGTAGGACGGCAGACGGTCGCCGCGGCGCCAGCCGCGATAACCGGCTTCGTAACCGTTGCGGCCTTCGTAGGCGGCAGGCGGCGGGCCGTAATTCCAGCGGCCATTATAGGTGTAACCGTTGTGGCGTTGGGTATCCCAACGTTGGCGGCGCTGGTCACGGCGGTCGTCACGGCGATCATCGTTGCGAACGTTGCGGTCGCCGCGATTGTCGTTGCGGTCTCCGCGGCGATCATCATTGCGATCACCACGGCGGTCGTCATTACGGTCGCCGCGATATTGGCCAGCGGTCTGCGCCGATGCAGTAGCGGCCAGCGGGCCGACAAGCATCAAGGCGGCGACTGCCGCGATCTTTATGCGTTTCATGGAATGCTCCTCAACGAAAGCGATCACCCGGGGGACGGAGACCCTTCGTTTCGAACGCGGACCATGGGCGTTCACATCTGAACTCGCTGTGGGGCGACGGCTCATAGTGCGCACATGGTTGTGTCAGGGTGTGTCGGCGCTCTTCGCCCCGCCACATCCGCGCTGAACGCATCTTTTCGCGCCCCGATTGACACATCATTTCGGGCATGCAACTTATGGTTGCAAGCGAGGGAGGCGGCGATGGCTCAGCTTCATTCCATCCATATCGGCGTCAATACGGTCGATCCTGCACACTACGGCACGGACGCGCCTCTGCGCGGCTGCGAGAACGATGCGCGTGACATGAGCGCACTCGCTCAAGCGATGGGGTACACGCCGCAAGTATTTCTGACGCGAGAGGCGACTGCTGCGCGGCTGCTAGGCGCCATCGGCGCGTTGAAACGCAAACTCGTCGCTGGCGACACGATGCTGCTGACGCTGGCGTGTCACGGCGCGCAGCTCAAAGATGTCACTGGCGACGAACATGACGCCAGAGATGAGACGTGGTGCCTCTACGATCGAATGGTGATCGACGATGAGGCGTTCACCGCCTTTAGCGGCTTCAAGGAAGGCGTACGCATCTTCGTTCTTTCGGACAGCTGCCATAGCGGCTCGTCGGTGCGGAAGGTGGCTGCGGCGATAGATCGTGACGGGCTGGGTGAGCTCGACGTCCCCAGCAAGACTTTCCGCTGCATCACGCCATTTCTCGACGCGAAAATTTTCGATCGTTTCTTGCCGCAATACCAGAAAATTAAAGCCACGACGTTTGAGGGCGCGATAGCGCGCCACGGCGGCCCTGACGTGGTGCTGATTTCCGGCTGCCAAGACGACCAAACGTCAGCAGACCTGCCGACCAATGGCTTCTTCACATCGCACCTCAAAACAGTGTGGAACGGCGGCAAGTTCAGCGGCGACTATCGAGCGTTCCATAGACAAATCACCAACTCAATGAACACGAAGACGCAAGTCCCCAACCTCTTTCCATATGGGCCCACGGTCAACGCACTGCTCGGCGAACGCCCGTTTGGCCCCGCAAAACCGGGCCGCACGCCGGCAAAGGCGAAAGCCCGCCCTGAAGAACACAGCAACACGAACGGCAACGGAGGCACTCACATGTACGACATCGGTCTTCATCCGACGGTGATTAACATCATGCGCAACGGCAACGGACGCGCCACGCAGAAAGACCGCATCATTGGCCCGGACTTCGATCGCGCCTTCGAAGACGGCTGTTTTGTAAAGTTCGACCGCGCCGTGCTGAACGGCAAGAGCGATGACGAGATCCTGCAATTTTTCACCGATGTCATCGGCCCTGAAATCTGCAGCAACTATTTCGTAGCGCGCGACGCGTTCAGCGGTGTCGCCCCGCGCGGCGGCTCCATCTCGTGTTCGGCCAGCACGTCAGGTGGCGGGCACGTCTCGTGCACGGGCACTTGGAATTTCTGAGAATGAGGCGGCGCTGCCTTACGGCGCCGCCTACCCCTTCCTTCGCCAGGTGCTGCCGCTGGCGCTGTCCATGACTTCGACGCCGCGCTCGGCGAGCGCATCGCGGAGGCGATCTGACTCGGCGTAGTTTTTGGCAGCGCGGGCGGCAACGCGTTCGGCGACGAGCGCGTCGATCTCGGCGGCTTGTTCGCCGAAACTGGCGCGAAACCAATGCTCGGGATCGTTTTGCAGCAGGCCGACGAGCGCGCCGGCGGCGAGCAGATCGGCTTTCGCTTGCGCTTGCTCGGCGGGCTTCTTGGAATTGTTGGCTGTGGTGACGAGCGCGGAAAGTTCGGCGATGGCCGCAGGCGTGTTGAGATCGTCGGCCAACGCCGCGACGAACGCGGCTGGCGGTTCGGCGTCAGCGGCGGGCGCATCCTTCAAACGCAGCACTGCGCCGTACATCCGGTCCAAGCTCTTCTGCGCCTGCTCCAGCAGCTCATCGTTCCAATCGAGCGGCGCTTTGTAGTGCGCGCTGAGCAGCGCATAGCGAATAGTTTCGCCTTGCCAGCCCTGCTCCAACAATTCCTTCGGCGTGATGATGTTGCCGATGGATTTGGACATCTTCTCTTTGTCCATCGTCAGGAAGCCATTGTGCATCCAGACGCGCGCCAAAGCGTGGCCGTGCGCGGATTCGCTCTGGGCGATTTCGTTTTCGTGGTGTGGAAAGATGAGATCGATGCCGCCGCCGTGAATATCGATCGGAGAGCCGAGCTCTTCCTCGATCATGGCCGAGCATTCGATGTGCCAACCGGGGCGCCCCGCGCCGAACGGCGCCTCCCATGACGGCTCGCCGGGGGTGGTGGTTTTCCAAAGTGCGAAATCTGAGGAGCTTCGCTTATCGTCCTCGCCATCGACACGGGCGCCGGCTTTGAGATCATCCTGGCTGCGGCCGGATAGCTTGCCGTAGTCTTCATCCGCCGCGACGGAGAAATAGACACCGCTCGGCACGACGTAGGCCGCGCCCTTCTCGATCAGCTTTTCGATCACCGCGATCATCGCCGGCACGTTCTCCGTCGCGCGCGGCCGCAGGGTCGGCGTCAACACGTTGAGCGCGGCCATGTCGGCTTCGTATTGCTCCTCGACAGCGCGCGTGATCTCAGAAATCGGCACGCCGCGCTCGATCGAGGCGGCGATGATCTTATCGTCGATGTCGGTGTAGTTGCGCGCGTAGAGAACGGCCTTCTCGCCGTAGGCATGGCGCAGCAGCCGGAAGAGTACGTCGAACACGACCGGCGGGCGGGCGTTGCCGATGTGGGCGAGATTGTAAACGGTAGGCCCGCAGACATACATCGTGACCCGTTTTGGATCGGCGGGCGCGAACGCCTCTTTTCGTCGCGTAAGGGTATTGGTCAGCTGGATTTTCATGTGGGGTGGGTTCTAGCGGCAAGCCGTGCTACACTCCATATCGTTTCCGGGGCCAATTATGGGTCCCATCGCCTGAGGTGAGTTTTTCGGGCGGGCGTTAAGTCCGGGTGTCGTGCTGGCGCGTATATGCCTCTCGAACCCTCCCGGCTCGACCCCCGTCCCTCAGTCCAAGGACCCTGCTTTCGATGAGTGAGATACTGAAATGGCGCACGCCTGAAGAGGCTGCGCAAAAGCGGCCTTCGCGCGATGCGGCGATGGAAGCGGTCAAGACGCTGATCGCCTGGGCTGGTGACGATCCGGAACGCGAGGGGCTGAAGGACACCCCGAAGCGCGTCGTCGATGCCTATCGCGAATGGTTTCGTGGCTATGACGAGAACCCGGCCGATGAACTGAACCGCGTGTTCGAAGACGTCAGCGGCTATGACGACATGGTCATGCTGAAGAAGATCGACGTGGAGAGCCATTGCGAGCACCACATCGCGCCGTTCCTCGGCAAGGCGTATGTCGCCTATCTGCCTACGGACGCGGTGGTCGGCATCTCCAAGATCGCGCGCGTGGTCGAGATTTTTGCGAAGCGCTTGCAGACGCAAGAGACGATGACCTCGCAGATCGCGCAATCGATCGATGCTACGCTCAAGCCACGCGGCGTCGCCGTGCTGATCGACGCCGAGCACCAGTGCATGAGCACACGCGGCGTTCACCACAAGGACGTGACGACGGTGACCACGCAATTCACCGGCGCGTTCAAGGACGATGCGGAGCTGCGGAACCGGTTTTTGAAGCTGGCGGGATACGGCTGAGGCTTAGCGCGACGCGAAGCGCAATTCAGCGTTAGCGGGATGAACCTGCGCGGCGCGGCCCACTTCGGCGGCTTCTCCGGGCCAGCTTTGACCTGACGCGCGTAGCTCGACGCGGCCGTCGCGCACCACGCCAAAGTAGGTCGTGCACGAGACCTGGACGCCGCGCAGCTCCTCACGGAAGCCTTCGACCTCAGCGGCCGACAACCGCGCGCCGACAGCGTCGGAACTGAGCAAGTCTTCAACAAAATCCCCGAGGCGGCGCACCGTTTCGCGCGCGAGCGGAGCATCGCCTGCTGTGCTCGTGCTCGGTTCTGCCGCGAAGGCCATTTGCGCGTTCGCGAACACGCGCGGCTCCGCGCGTGGGGCGGTGCACCAACTGCCGGAGGCGGAGTCGTAGACGCCCTCGCGATATTCGACAGTGCGAATGAGATCGTAATTGCCGGCGGCGCGCTGGCCGGATAGCTCGGCAAACAGAGGATGATACGCCGCCACCCAGTCTTCGTCAGCGATCAGCGGCGTGACTGTCTGGATGTAGGACTCGAACGGGAAAACATCCCGGGCCTCAAGCCGGATCGAAGTTTCGGTGATCTCAATCGGCGCAATCACCACGCTGCAGGCGCCCTCTTCGCGCGCCTGCAGGCAGATCACGCCGTCGCCCACAGCGGCGCGGAGTTCGGCCGGCGTGAGCGGCCGCACCTGTTCCCCCGGCGTTGCGGTTGCGCACGCGGCGGCCAAGAGCGCCGCAAGACCCACCAGTGCTTTCATAGAATTTCCCCCGCTAGCGGCACGGTAGCGGGGCAAACGCCGAGCCTCAAGCTTGATCGAGCGCGCGCTTGTTTTCTAGTACGACATCCGGCGGCGCGGCATCCGCTTGCGGCCCTGCCCGTTCCGGCTTATGCACCAAAGTCACCAACACGAAGCTCAACATGATGAGCAGATACCAGGCGCCCATTTTATCGATCGGCACGATATGCCAGCCATCGCGCTGGCTGGGATAGACCCAGGCGGCGGCGAAGGTGCCGGCGTTCTCGGCGATCCAGATGAAGAGCGCGACCAGCAGAAGCCCGATCAGCATCGGCATGCGGCGCGGCGTGCGATCTGGCGTGAACACGAACCAAGCGCGGCCAAATATGAGCGCGGAGAAGGCGAAGAGGCCGAGGCGGATGTCGATCGTGTAGTGGTGGGTGAAAAAGTTGATGTAGGCGAGCAGCGCCAGCGCCCATGTCGTCCAAAGCGGCGGGTAGTTCTGAAACTTGATCTCGAACAGACGCATGGCGCGGGCGATGTAGGATCCGACGCAGGCGTACATGAAGCCGGAGAACAGCGGCACGCCAGCGATGCGCAGAACGCTCTCCTCCGGGTAGATCCAAGAGCCGTGCGCGGTTTTGAATATCTCCATGATCGTGCCGACGATGTGGAAAATGAGGATGACCAAAGCTTCGTCCCAGCGTTCGAGCTTCGTGATCAGCAGCGCCACTTGGATCGCCACCGAAGCGATCACCAGAAAATCGTAGCGCGCCAGTGGCGCATCATCGGGCCAAAGCAAGTGCGTACCGACGAGCAGCGCTAGCATCAGGCCGCCGAACAGGCAGGCCCAAGCTTGCTTCAAGCCGAAGAGCAGGAACTCGTACGCCCAGGCGCGCCATTGCGAGCGCTCGGCCCACGGCCGCGCCCCGGCGTCCAGCGCCTCCACCCTGCCCTTGATCGCGTCTTTCAGACTCATGTCACGAGGCTAGCGCAGGGTTTTACGCGCGGCACCGCGCGAACATGGGATTCCTCGAACAATGCCGAGCCTCTGCACGGCTTATGCACATTGGCGCGGAGCGCGGGCGCTTGTAGGTTTTGGGGATGAAAGTCGCCGTCGTTGGCCTCGGCATTGCCGGACTGAGCATCGCAGCGCGCTTGGCGCTCGCGGGCCACAACGTGTTCGGCTTCGAGCAATTCGAGCCAATGCACGAGAACGGCTCTTCGCACGGCGACACACGCATCATGCGGGCGACGCCGGGCGAAGGCGAAGTCTATGTGCAGCTGGCGCGGCGCGCCGTTGAGGCGTGGCGCACGTGGGAAGGCTTGGCCGGGCGGCCGCTGATCGAATGGACGAGCGGGCTAATGGCCGGGCCGCGCGGCTCACCGTTCGTGGAAGCCTGCCAGCGTTTGAGCCGCAAGCCCGCCGCATTGCTGCGCGGCGATGCGATCCATCCGCTGACGCGCGGCTACATCGCGATGCCCTACGAGTGGGATGTGTTTCGGCAAGAGGACTGCGGCGTCATCGCCGCTGATGCGACGCGGGCGTTCTTACTTCGGCAAGCTGTGAAATGGGGCGCGCGCCTCGCGCACGGCAAACGCATTTCCGCGCCGATCGAGGGGCTTACACTCAAGATTGATGACACGACGATGACCTTCGATGCGGTGATCGTCGCGGCGGGCGCGTGGGCCGGGCGGATGCTGCCGGAGTTTGCGGGGCGGCTTAGCGTGAAGCGGCGCGTTGTCGGTTGGTTCGAGACGGATCAGCCACGGATGCTGCCGGTGATTTGCATCGACAATGAAGAAGGCACGTTCGGCATGCCGGCGCCGCGCGGCTATTACAAAATCGGCCTCCACGCCATTGGCGGCGCGACTGAGCCGGATGCGGTACGCGAACCGGATGCGCGGGATGCAGCCCTGCTCTCGGAGCAAGCGGCGTTGCTCTTGCCGAAGCACCACGCTGAGCCGGTGCGGATGCAGCGCTGCCTCTACACGGTGACGCCGGACGAGCATTTCTTGATTGCGCCGAGCGCGGCGCATGAGCGCGTGTTGTTGTTCTCCGCGTGCTCGGGGCACGGCTTCAAATATGCGCCGGTGTTTGGCGAACTGGCGGAAGAATGGCTGAGCGGCAAACCGTCAGCAGAATTGCTGAGCTTTGGTTTGGCGCGGCGCGGCGATGTCAACCGGCTAGGCGGCGCAAAAAGTTAACGCGCGCGCCACAATTGAGTCACGCCCGAGTCACGAAGCTGTCGCCGATTCAGCCCAGAGAGCGCAGCATGAACGCTGAGCAATTCCTCGCCCTCGCCGAAACCCTGCGGTCATTCGCGCAACATTCCGGGCGCGATCTCAACGCCGCAAACCTGTTCGTGCACACCATGCTGATGCGCGCGATCGAGACTAATGCGTTAGATGCGCCCAAGAGCGAGACCGAGCGCAAGGCCGCCTAGGCGTTACTCCGCCGTCGTAATCGCGCCGACGCCAGGGCCGTCATCCGCGGCAACGCTAAACGCCGCTGCGCGCGTTGTTTCATACTCTTTCGATAGGATGTTGGAGACGGAGAAGAACTCCGCCAACGCCTGCTCCTTCGAAAGTGTGAGCACGAGGTAGCCACGCTTCAGGCCGCTGCTGAATTTCACGTGCGGATTGCGCGCGATAACGCCAGCGCCGAAATCGATGCCGGCAGGTGCGAAGATCTCAGCATCGCTAGGCGAAGTGATCGAGGTGGCGCCGAACTCGACGGCAACACGCCCCTGCGCATCGTTGATCTCATTGGCCCAGCTGGTGTGCGTGTCACCCGTAACCACGATGGCGTTGCCGCCAGCGGCGCGAATGTTGGCCAGCACGCGCGAGCGCGATTCCGGATAGCCGTCCCATGCATCAGTGTTCAGCGGCAGCGGGAAACGCGTCAGCTTCAGGAGCTGCGTCACGCCCGGCAGCAAGCGTTCGATGGCCGCCGCCACGGGCGCGGGCGTGCGCGACAGATCTGGCGCATCGACCGGCGCCATCAATATCTGGTTGCCGATAATCTGCCAGGTCGCGCCGGAGCGCTTCGAGCGCAGCAATTCCTCGGCCAACCATTGCTCCTGCACTGCGCCAAGCAGCTGTCGCTCTGGCGCCGCCAGCAGTACGTTGATGGCGTCCACATCCGGCGCGAGAAAGAAGCCCGCGGGCAATGCAGTTCCTGGCAAGCCCTGCAGCATCGGGCCGGCGCGGCGCCAATCCAGAACCGGGCGCAATTCTTGGCCGACTTCTTCGTAGATCGCAGGCAAACGCTGCATCGTCGCGGTGTCGGGTTCATGATCGCGCAACGCGACGGCCGCCGTGGGGCTGGTGAAGTTCCAGCGTTGTGTCTTCAGCGGCAGCTCTTTGGCGTAGTCGAGTTGCTCCGTGCGCGCGAGTAAACGCGTCTCCAGCATGATCAAACTGAAGAGATCGCCGTAATCGAAGCTGCGATTGATCGCTTCAAAGGCGCGGCCCGGCGCTGGCTCGCGGATCGGCATCCACTCGTAATAGGCCTGCAAGGCGGCTTGGCGGCGCGAGGCGAATTGCCCCTCACCTTCGTTGTGATTTTCAGCGCCGGTCGAGAACAGATTGTTGGCGACCTCGTGATCGTCCCAGACCACCACCCACGGCGCCATCGCATGCGCGGCCTGCAACTCGGCCTCGGTTTTGTATTGCGCATGGCGGGCGCGATAGTCAGCCAGACTGAGGCACTCCACTTCCGGCGCCGGCACGCGGCCGAGCTGGATCGCAACCTCGCTGCCATACCCAGCCAAGCCGTACTCGTAGATGTAATCGCCAAGGTGGACGACGAGATCGATGTCGTCGCGGCGCGAGAGCGATTCATAAGCGTTGAAGAAGCCGTGCGAGTATGAAGAGCAAGAGACGACAGCGACGCGGGCGATATCGGTAGCGCCGCGTGGCATCGTGCGTGTCGCGCCGATTGGACTGACAGCAGCGCCGGCGCGGAAGCCGTAGAAGTACGGCGCGCCGGGGCGAAGGCCGCTGACATCGGCTTTCACCGTGTAGTCGCGCGCGGAAGTCGCGGCGATGACGCCAGTTTTGACGATATCCGTTAGCTCGCGGTTGCGGGCGACGATCCAGCGCACGGGCACATCACCGCTTTGCTCAGGCGAGACGCGCGTCCAAATGACGACGCGATCCTGCTTAGGATCTCCGGAAGCGACGCCGTGATTGAAGGCGACGGCGCCCTCATAAGGCGGGGTTTCGACGCTTTGCGCACAAGCTGCCGCCGCGCCGCTGGCGCCGGCGATCACTACCCCGCGGCGCGTCCATTTCCGCTTGCTCATGCGTCCCTCCACTGCGCGGAGAAGACCCTAAGCGCCGCGCGGCTGCAAGGGGGCGGAGAAGCGCCCGCTACCGCGCTTGGGCGCGCAGACGAACCGGCTGGTGATCGGCGTGGGCGAAGCCCAGATCGAAGCCGTGGACATCGACGATATCCACATTCGGGGATACGATGAGCCCGTCGATTGTGGTGACGTAATTTTCGCCGGGCACATAGGCCTGGTGGTTGGTGCGAACACTTGGGATCTCGGCGTCTGCGGCGATGCGCCAGCCCTCGGGTAATGCGTCCTGCGGAAACGGGAAGAGCCAGAACAAGAAGCGCTCATCCGTCGTGTGCGGGAAATCGGTCTCAACCAGTTGCAAATTCCAATCGCCGCCGATGACAACGCGGCGGCCGCTTTCATACTCGCTCACCGCCCAAGCCATGAGCTCGCGGAGCTGACGCGTGCGCACGGCCGCGTCATCGTCGAAGGCGGCGAGGTGGACGCTGGCGATGGTCCAGTTCTGATCTCCCGCGAGACGCACGAGCGGCGACGCATAGCGGCGGCGCACGCCGAGGAAGCCGCCATCCTCCGCGGGCAGCGCGACCACATCGGCGCTTCCGATGCGGACTTGCGAATAGATGCCCTGCCCGTGATCCATGCGCAGAGGCCAAGGCAGGAGCCGCGTGCGAAAATCGGCGAACACCAAAGAGTCGCGATCACGCAAAGCATGCTCCACGCGCGCGCGCGCATCGATCCAATAATTCACCGGCCCGCCGCGCGCGAGTTCCTGAATGAGCACGACATCGGCGTCCTGCTGACTGATGAGGAAGCTCTCAATGCCGGCGACGTTGTCGCGCACGGCGCGACGGCTGGGCGGGAAAGTGCTCTCGCCGCCATCGGCGAAGAAATCGCTGCCGGCGCCGAGGCCGCCATAGCCGATATTCCAAATCAGGATGTCGAGCGTGTCGCCGGCTTCAGCGAGATCCGGCGAAGTGGCGCGATGCAAGTCTTTGGCGCGCGCGGAGACCTGATGGTTCACATAAAGGAAGGCGACGACGTAGATTGCCGCCGCCGCTGCAACGCCGGCCAAGGTGATGAGTACGCGCTTCATGGCCTCTGCTTACACGCCCCCTCCCCTCGAGGGGAGGGGCAAGGGGTAGGGTGCAGCGCCGATGCATGAAAGCTCGCGTTTCATCACGCAATTGCGTAAGCGCAGGCACTGAGTTCACCCCACCCGTACCCCTCCCCTCATGGGGAAGGGAAGTTGAGCGCATGACCAACGACGAAGAAGACATCGAAGCGCCGGACGGCGGCGAGGTTCGCAGGGCGGTTGCGCCGGAGGGCGCGGGCGAGCGCGTGGACGTTTGGTTGGCGCAGCTTTGGCCGGACCTTTCGCGCTCGCGCGTTCAGGGATTGATCGGCGCCGGCAAACTCAGCGCCGATGGCGCACCAGTAACGCACGCGAAGGATAAGCCGCGCGCGGGGGCGACCTATGCCTTGGTGCTGCCGCCGCCAGAGCCCGCCGCGCCGCAGCCGGAAGTGCTGCCCCTGAACATCGTGTTCGAGGATGCCCACCTAGTTGTCGTCGACAAAGCGATGGGCATGGCGATGCATCCGGCGCCCGGCTCGATGCGCGGCACGCTGGTGAACGCCCTGCTCGCGCATTGCGGTGATAGCCTCTCCGGCATTGGCGGTGTGGCTCGGCCCGGGATCGTGCATCGCATCGACAAGGACACGACAGGCCTGGTCGTTGTCGCCAAACACGACGCGGCGCATCAGGGCCTCGCGAAGTTGTTCGCAAAGCACGATATGGATCGCGTCTATTACGCGGTGACGCGCGGCGCGCCGAAAGAGCGAACTGCAACCATTGAGAACAGACTCGTGCGTTCAACCGAAGATCGCCGCAAATACGTGGTGGCGCGCGATCCGGACACCGAAGCCGGCAAGATCGCGATCACGCAATATTGGACGATCGAGAGTTATGGCCAACAGGCCGGCGCATCTGCGGGCCGACCCGCCGCGGCATTGCTCGAGTGCCGGCTGCACACAGGGCGAACACACCAAATCCGCGCGCATCTCACGCACTTGGGCTGCCCCCTGGTGGGCGATCCGATGTACGGTAAGCAACGCGCGTTCAAAGCCGAAGGTCCGCACGCGGAAGAAGCCGCCGCGGCTGTCGCCGCCTTTCCCCGCCAAGCGCTGCACGCAGCTGTACTGGGGTTCGTCCACCCCATCACCGGCGACGAAATGCGGTTCACCAGCGAGCTGCCGACGGACATGCAAGCTCTCGTGAGCGTGCTGCGCACTCTTTGAGTTCCGCCTCTAGGAACAGCAGATTCACCACTCCCAAGACTCGCCCAAAACGGATAAAGCGAGAGCGCGGTGACGGGGTAGTAGAATGTTGTCGGACGTGTTTTCAAAGCCAGAGCGTTTGCTCGCCTCGGTGACGGCGCTTTTGGTCTTCACGCTCAACGAAGCGCGCATGTTTTATACGCTGCCGCGGTCGCCCGACTCTGGCCACGGGCAAGTCTATGGCGTGTGGCTTCAGTTCCTCGGCAACGCTGAGCCGGCCTATCTCAGCCTGTTCGACGTCATGGTCCGTTGGGGCCTCGCAGGGATGACCGCCGTGCTGTGCGCTTGGGCCGTAGCCGAAACGTTTCAGCGCCCGAATACCGGCCGCGGACTGGGTCAAAACCGCTAAATCTGGGCCTCATCCTCAAACGTTCCGCATTTGAGGACTAGACTTTGATTTCATTTCACTTGCCGAATCAGTACGTTCTCTTTATGTTCCGAATCGCGGAATCGTCATAAGACGGTCGCGGCGGGGGCTTGAACGGCTCCCTATATTAAGCCTCGCGGTCGCGCATCCTGGAGCGCCCCTCAGCCGTACCTAGAGGGACAAGGAATACGACCCGCCAAGGAGGGGTTCTACACTATGGCTTCCACTGCGCTGACGCTCGCCCTGTCCCCAGAACAAGGGCTGCAACGGTATCTCTCCGAGATCCGCAAATTTCCTATGCTCACCAAGGAAGACGAATTCATGCTGGCGAAACGCTGGCAGGAACACGGGGATACCGAGAGCGCGCATAAGCTCGTGACATCGCACCTGCGGCTCGTGGCGAAGATCGCCATGGGATACCGCGGCTATGGCCTGCCGATCGGGGAAGTGATCTCTGAAGGCAATGTCGGCCTGATGCAGGCCGTCAAGAAATTCGATCCGGACAAGGGCTTCCGCTTGGCGACTTACGCCATGTGGTGGATCCGCGCTTCGATCCAGGAGTACATCCTGCGCTCTTGGTCGCTCGTGAAAATGGGCACCACGGCCGCACAGAAGAAGCTGTTCTTCAACCTCCGCCGGATGAAGGGCGAAATGGCTGCGCTTGAGGAAGGCGATCTTCGCCCCGAGAACGTGGCCGCGATCGCCAAGAAGCTCGCGGTCACTGAAGACGAAGTCATCTCGATGAACCGGCGCATGAGCGGCGGCGGCGATGCCTCGCTCAACGCGCCGATCGGCGGCGCCGGCGGCGAAGGCGACAGCGAGTGGATGGATTGGCTCGCCGACGATCAGGCCGAAGGCACGCAAGAAACGCGTCTTGCCGATACTGAAGAGTTCAGCGAACGGATGACGCTGCTGCAAGAAGCAATGAGCGAACTCAACGATCGCGAGCGTCACATCATCAGCGAACGCCGCTTGAAGGATGATCCGGCGACCTTGGAAGATCTCTCCAAGGAATACGGCGTGAGCCGCGAGCGGGTGCGCCAGATCGAGGTGCGCGCGTTCGAGAAGCTGCAGAAGGCGATGAAGAAGCAAGCCGCCGCGCGCGGCTTGCTGGCCGACGCTGAGACTTAGTAAGCTGGCCTAGCGCGGCCGCGACGGTGCGATTGCGCCGGCGCGGCCGCCTCAGCGCCCACCTGCTCCGGCCTCCAAAACGCATAGACGCTGCAGGCGAAGAAGAAGAGCGTGTGCATGTTGAAGGGGCTGATGATTTGGTCCGTGAAGGCACGCACGACCATCAGCGCGAACAGCACAAAGAAGAACGATGTCGCCACCGTTGGGCGCAGCAGCACTTGCCGGATGTGGCCATAGCCTGCCGCGAGGATCGCCAGAACGAAGGGCATGAGGCCGACGAAGCCTAGGTCCACTGCCAGAATGCGGAACTGGTGGTGAAAGTGAAATTGGCGCCCATCCTCGATGTCCGCCAGGCGTTTCAAACCGATCGTGTCGGCGGAGTCGCCCATCCAGATGGCTTGAAATCCGTAGCCGAGGATTGGCTTGCGATCGATCAGCGCGTCGGCCCGCTCCCAGAGAATTGTGCGGCCAGTCAGGGTCGGATCCTTGCCGAGCGTGTCGAACAGGAAGTGGTTGGTGAACGCGATCACTTCCGGCAGCAGCAGCATCAGCGGCGCAAAGATCAAGGCGCCGGCGATCAACGTGCCGAGCCGGCCTCCCGGCGGCAAACGCTCCGCCCACCAAAGCCCCAGCAGCACAGCAGAGCCGCCGAAAGCCATCAGCACGGCCGTGGCGGAATTGGTGCCGGCGACGATATAGGTGGCCAGCGGAAGCGACAGCAACGCGATGATGCGCAGGATCGGCCCGACGTTTCTCATCATCAGCACAGCCGACGCCGCGAGCAGCAATACCTGCCCCGCATAACCCATCTGGTTCTTCGAACCCGTCAGCCCGATCAGCACCATACCCTCGGTCGACGTGCCCTGCCGGCCCCAGGCGATGCAGATTATGCAGAACACAAAGAGCGCCACGGCCAGCGTACAGATGAAGCGCTTTGGCGTGAGCAAACGGGCCAGCAGAATGCCGACAAAACAGGTGAACAGGAACTGCGCGCCATACCGGAATGACACCATCGGCACGTCCGACCACAGGCCAGACAGCATCGCGATGAACGGCATCAGCAGCAGCCACCACCAGCGCGTCAGCACGTCGATGAAGGCAGTTGTCTTAAAAACGAACAACAGTCCGATCAGCGCGAACTCGACCAGAATGATCGCGGCGCCGATCTGAGGGACCTGCGTGCCCATGCCGATGAACAGCAGGAAAGCCGCGATTTCCGGCAGGAATGTCAGCAGCACCATGAGGATAAATGCCAGCGCGCGCGCCCCAACGGCGCGCTAAATCCATAAACGTTTCCGCACATTAACGCTATGCGCCGCGGCCAAAAGCACGGAACGCGATGCTGTCGGGCAACGTTGGCTGCCTGCAAAACCATGGCCAAGTCGCAATTTACCGAAACCGTCCGCGCCCGCTGGGCCCGTTTACGCGCGTGGAGCGAGATCCAAGCAAAACGCGGCGCGTCCGGCGCGCGCTGGACGTGGGCGCGCGTACGCGTCTGGCCATGGAAGCGCATTGGAATTGGGGCCGGCGCCGTGTTCGGCGTGCTGGCGACAGCTTTGGTGCTGTTCGTCACGTTTGCTGATTGGAATGCCATGCGCGGCCCGATTTCGCGCATGGCGTCAGCGGCGAGCGGCCGCGAAGTCGTGATCGCCGGCGACCTCGACGTCGACCCGTGGTCCTTCACGCCCGACATCCGGGTCAGCGATCTGCGTATCGGCAATCCCACGCGCTTCGCTGAACGCGGCCACTTCGCACGCATCCAACAAGCCGACATATCGGTGCGGCTCTTCCCTCTGTTCATCGGCCGCTTCGACATTGTGCAACTCGATTTGAACGGGGCTGACATCCGTCTCTTCCGCAGCGCTGAGGGCGATTCCAACTGGGCGCCAAATCCGCGCGCGGGACGCGGTAAGCCCCTCAATTTGCCGGCGATCCGGGAGTTTTCACTGCATGACGGCCGCATTGAACTCGTTGACGAAAAGCGCGGCATGGCGCTGGACGCAACATTCAGCACGCGTGAAAGCGCCGATGCGCGCGACCCGGGCCAATTCGCGTTAGACGGCGAAGGTAGCATCAACGATCGGCCGTTCACACTTGAACTTACCGGTGCGCCGCTCCTGAACGTGCAGCGCAACCGGCCTTACGCATTCGTCGCCGACGTGCGCGCGGGCGGCACACGCATCCAGGCCGATGGCTCGATCCCGCGGCCGTTCGATTTCAGCGCGTTCCAGGCTGACGTCGTGGCGTCGGGGCCGGACCTGGCGCAGCTGTATCATCTAATCGGCCTCGCACTACCGAACACACCGCCCTACGCGCTGCGCGGCCGCGTGGAGCGGCGCGGCCAAACTTACGGCATGCCGAACCTCGTCGGCACGATCGGCGATAGCGATCTACGCGGGGCCTTCACCGCAACGCGTCGCAATGGGCGGCTTTTTCTCGACGGCGATTTTGTTTCGAGCCGGCTCGATTTCGATGACTTGATGACGGTGCTTGGCGGCCCGCCCAGCACGGGCGGAGATGAGACGGCCTCCGAAGAGCAACGCGCGATGGCGGCGAACCTTGCCGCACAAGGACGTATTCTGCCAAACGCCCGGCTCGATATCAGCCGTGTGCGCAATATGGATGCGCGCGTTAGCTATCGCGCCGCCCGCGTCCGCAGCGAGCGCTTTCCGCTGCGCGGGTTGTCGCTCGACATCGCGCTTGATCGCGGCTTGCTGCAGCTCGATCCGCTAACGCTCGATCTTCGCCAAGGCCGCATCGGCGGCGCGGTGGCGATCAACGCGCGCGAAGAGACACCGCAAGTCGATGTCGATCTGCGCCTCACCAATGCACGGATTGAGAGCATCATCGCCTTAGGCGGCGAGCCGCCTTTAACGGGCTCGCTCTTGGGCCGCCTGCAGCTCAGCGGCCGCGGCGCATCCGTGCGCGAAGCTGCAGCCAACGCGAACGGCAACGTGACTTTGGTGACGCCGCGCGGCGAAGTACGCGAGGCATTCGCAGAGCTGACCGGCATCAACGTCACGCGCGGGCTTGGCCTGCTGCTTACGAATGATCGAAGCAAGATTGACGTGCGGTGCGGTGTCGCCAGCTTTGAGGTGCGCGGCGGCGTCGCCCGCGCGCGCACCATCGTGTTCGACACTGAGACGATGCTGATCCAGGGCAGCGGATCGATCAATCTCGGTGACGAGACGATGGACCTGCGTCTTGAAGGCGAACCCAAAGAAGCAAGGCTCGTGCGCGTCGGCGCGCCGATCACGCTGCGGGGCCATTTGCGCTCGCCCAGCGTCGGCGTCGATGCTGGCGAACTGGCGCAAGAAGGCGGCTTGGCGGCATTGCTCGGCACGATCGTTGCGCCGCTAGCTGTGGTGCTGCCATTCGTGGATGCCGGCCTTGCCGAGGATGCCAACTGCTCGGCCTTGCTTTCGGGGCGCCCGTACGTCGCGAATGAAGGCTAAGGAACACGAGCGGCGCTTTGCCGGTTCTCCCCCTCGATGACCAGTTTTTCCGAACAGCTCTTTCAGCCGCCGCCTGAAGCAGAAGACTTCTACATCGAGGGCCTCCGCCTGCTCGCCAAGAGCGACATCCCCTTCCTTCTCTGCGGCACGTATGCAGTGACGGCTTACACTGGCCTCGTTCGACCGACCAAGGATTTGGATATCTTCTGCAAAGCGAGCGACTATCCCCGCATCCTCTCGTTCTTTCGAGACGAGGGCTATGACATCTCAGTCGAAGACGAACGCTGGCTCGCCAAGGTTCATCGCGACCGCTATTTCTTCGACGTGATCTATAGCTGCCGCGCCGCAGAAATCGCCATCACTGATGAATGGTTCGAAGACGCGCCGTACATCGAGGTCTACGGCACTCAGGTGCAGATCATTAAGCCTACAGAGCTGATCTGGTCGAAAATATTCGTTCAGGATCGCTACCGCTACGACGGCGCGGACGTCGCGCACGTTATCCTGAAACAGCACGAGGCGATCGATTGGCCGCGGTTGATGCGCTACATGGAAGTGCACTGGGAGGTGTTGCTGACGCACCTGATCAACTTTCGATACATCTATCCCAGCGAACGAGATCGCATTCCACGCTGGGTGATGGACGAGCTGATGGACCGCATGCGCCAACACCTCGATATGCCGCCCTCAAAGGTGAAAGTCTGCCGCGGCCGGATTTTCAGCGCCCGCGATTACATCACTGACATCAGCGAATGGGGTTACGCCGATCTCGCCGGCAAAGGGCTTGATGAACGCCATGACGCCGTCACCTGAGCACGGCAAAGTCCGAGTCGCGGCGATTGGCGATCTGCACGCTACGGAAAACTCCGCGCGCGCCTACCGCGAAATCTTCGCGCAGGTGAGCGCTGAGGCAGACGTGCTCCTCCTGTGCGGCGATCTCACCAATTACGGCAAGCCGAGTGAAGCGCAGGTCTTGGCCGAGGATTTGCACGCATGTTCAGTCCCCGTCATCGCAGTGCTCGGCAACCATGATTACGAGTCGGGTTGCGTCGATGAAGTGAAGCAAACTTTGACCCAAGCTGGCGCGCGCATCCTCGACGGCGGCGAAGCGGTAGAGGTGATGGACGTAGGCTTCGGCGGATGCATGGGCGCGATGGGCGGATTTGGCCGCGGCATGCTCTCATCGTTTGGCGAGCCATCCGTGAAAACCTTCGTGCAAGCCTGTATCGATGAGACGATGAAGCTTGAAACCAGCCTTCGCATGCTGCGTACGGAGCGCAGCGTGGCTGTGCTGCACTATGCGCCGATCATCGGCACGCTTGAGGGCGAGCCTCTGGAGATATTTCCGTTTCTGGGCAATTCGCGATTGGCGGAAACGATCGACCGCTTCGACAATGTCCGCGCCGTCGTGCATGGGCACGCGCACCGCGGCGTGCATCGGGGTGAAACGCCGAAGGGCGTTCCGGTATATAATGTCGCGCGCCCGGTGCTGACCCGCGCAGGCGAGCGGCCGTTCGCGTTGTTTGACGTGTAAACGCCCACGCGCCAGTTAATTCCCGAACTCGTTTTCCAGGCGCTGCATATCTATCGTCTCTGCAGCAGCGCGAAGCTGATCCGGCGTCACGCCTGAGCCCTCTGCCGTCAGCACCACACCGCGGCTAACAACGGCATAGCTCGCGGTTCCAGCGCTCGCACTGACCTGTTCGCTATAGAGACGCCCGTTGATCGTCTGGACGCTGGAAAAACCGTCGGCATCGCGTCGGTTCTCCTGCACATTGGCGACCTCGGCGAGCGTCGTGGCGGCGTCCGCGCCGCCGACACGGGCAATGGTGACGGTCATTCGCGCGTCGCCACTTCGATATTGCGCAACGGCTTGCGCCACGCCTGGCGCGCTGGTGCTGGACACTTCGGTGCGGCTGAAACCAGAGGGTAGCGTCTGCGGCAGAAACTCTGCCAAGCGCGTGGGGCTCACGTCTTGGCGCGCGCCTCCGTAGCTGCGCGCTTGTTTCTCCAACTCCCGTAAATCGATCGAGCCGCCGGGCACAGCCAGTTCAGTTTGAGCTTCGGGCGCCCGCGCCTCTTGGCCGAATGGCGGCATGATTGCGCTGGTCATGCCAACGAGCGCGCCACGCGCGGTCCCAAGCGCCAGGGAAAGAACAAGCGCGCCAGCGATGGTGACGCCGACGATCGCGGCGAAGAATTGGCCACGCTTGTCCTCAGCCACGCCCATCAGCCGCGGCAAGCCGAGATAGAGAAGCACCAAGGTGTAGAGGCCGAGTATGCCCAAGGCGCCGAACCAGGGGTGCAGCGAAAAAACACCGCTCAAAAGCGCGGCGGTGAAGGAGAAAACGGCCAGCTTGTGAGCCTGCGCGCGATTTCTCTCGGCGCCGAACATCGGGGCAAAGCCATCGATGACGCGGGCCATGATGTAGATCATGGCAAGCAGCGAAACGAACTGGACGGCGCCGCTGATGAGCGCCTGCACCAAGTTCAAATGAACATGAGTCCCGCCTGCGCCCCACGGGAAGAACACGAGGCCGACGGTTAGGCAAAGCGCCGAGAACGCAGCCAGCGGGACCGCGTAGCGCACGTAAAGCTCATCGACCTCAACCGGCTCGCGCGCCAGTTCATCCCACGTCTCGCGCGGTTTCAGCAGAATGGATTTTACGCGCGACGCCAACGACTGGGTGTCCAGATTGGCAGGATCAATGGTCATGGCGCACCCCCGGCGATGACTGGTCCGCCAATGCTACGGATGTTGGCGCGGGCGCGCCAACTCAAATCGCGCTCAAGTCACGCAGCTAGCGAGGCCGAACAGCACGATCCCCGCCACCATCGCGGCAACCGTGACGGTGCCAGCGTAATGCAGAGCGCGCTCTTGCGGCGCCTTCATCAGGATCGGCAGGCCGCGATACATGATGTAGACCATCGCGCCCAAAGCAAACAGCGACAGCCACCAAAGCGGCGGCCACAGCGAGAACAGTCCCGAGAGGAACGACGGCGTCAACGAATATGCTGCGATCTTTTGCGCCGAGAGTTCGTCACGATCCCCGTCGAACTGGTCGGCAAGGGTGTTCACCAGGAGGCCAAGCAAAAACACTAGAGCGATGGTGACGATCCAGGTGACAACAACGCTGGTGATTTCGGTATGGATTGCGCGCAGACGCGTCGGCTCGAATACCATCGCGCCGATAAGGCCGCATACGGGCGGAATAGCAGCAAGCGGCGCGACATAGCCCAAGAGAATGCTCGGGATCGTCGTCGTCTCAGACTTGATCTGCTGCCATTCCTTGTTGGGCTCACGCAGCAGCCCGTAGGCGCGCGAGAAAATGAACTCGGACTTGCGGTACGCTTCCTGCGCCTTGGCGCGCGCGTCCTCGACGCTGAAGCGGTGTGGGCCCTGCGGATGGTTTTCGTTGTCGGCGGACATTTGGAACTCCGGGGCTAAGGCAATAGGCACTGGGCAAGGGTGTCAACCAAGCTCGCCTGCCGAACGCGCCCTAGCTTACGCCTTAAACGGATCGCGCATCAGAATAACGTCGTCGCGCTCGGGGCTGGTTGAGACCAGCGCCGCCGGGCACCCGATCAGCTCCTCGATCCGGCGGACATATTTGATCGCTTTGGCCGGGAGATCTCGCGAGGTGCGGACACCGCGGGTAGGCTCTTTCCAGCCTTCCATAGTTTCGTAGATCGGCTCGCAGGCGGCTTGATCCTTCACGCCGGCCGGTAGGTAATCCAGCGTTTTGCCTCCGAGCTTGTAGCCGGTGCAGATTTTAATCTCATCGAACGTGTCGAGCACGTCGAGCTTGGTCAGCGCGATGCCGTCGGCGCCGGAGAGCATGATCGATTGGCGCACGAGCACCGCGTCGAACCAGCCGCAACGGCGCGCGCGGCCGGTATTGGTGCCAACCTCGTGGCCGATCTCGCCCAGCATCTTCCCGTAATTGTCGTTGAGCTCGGTCGGGAACGGGCCGCCGCCAACACGCGTGGTGTAGGCCTTCACCAAACCAAGCACGTAGGTGATCGCGCGCGGGCCAACGCCGGAGCCGGCAGCCGCCTGCCCCGCCACGACGTTCGACGAAGTAACGAATGGATACGTGCCGTGATCGACGTCGAGCAGTACGCCTTGCGCGCCTTCGAACAACACGCGCTTTGAATCCTCGAACGCAGCGTTGAGCACCCGCCAAGCAGGCTGCGCATACGGCAAAACCTTCGGCGAAATCTCTGCGATCTCTTGCTTCAACGCCGGCACATCGATTTCCGGCAGGCCGAGCCCGCTGCGCAGCGCATTGTGGTGCGCCGTCAACCGCTCGATCTTCCATGCGACCGCTTCGGGATCTGCGAGATCTGCGACACGCAGCGCGCGGCGGCCAACCTTATCTTCGTACGCAGGACCAATGCCCCGCTTTGTCGTGCCGATCGAAGCGGCGCCCGCTTGCGCTTCGCGCGCCGCGTCAAGATCGCGGTGAAACGGCAGGATGAGGCAGGCTTGATCGGAGAGCACGAGTTTGTCCGGGCTGATCTTCACGCCCTGCTTTTCGATCTTCTCAATTTCGCTCGCGAGCGCCCACGGATCGACGACGACGCCATTGCCGATGATCGAGAGCTTGCCCTGCACCACGCCGGACGGCAGCAGCGCCAGCTTGTACGTCGTGTCGCCGACAACAAGCGTGTGGCCGGCATTGTGACCGCCTTGGAAGCGCACCACGACGTCGGCGCGGTTGCACAGCCAATCGACAATCTTGCCTTTGCCTTCATCGCCCCATTGAGCGCCGACTACGACTACTGCGGACACACCTGCTCCCGTCGAAAAACCAGCCGTGACATGGCCCAAATCGCCTGACTCGGCAACCGGCGGCGCTGGAAAGACCGCGTTCGCGGCGCTATCGTCGCAGCCGGGAGGACGGAGCCAACATGCGCACAATGAGATCGATATTTCAGGCCCTAGCCGTGGCCAGTGCTGCGATGATGGTCGGCGCCGTTGGCGCGCCCGAGGCTGATAACGACAACGGACAATTGGTCGGACGCTGGGCCTGCACCGGCCAGAACCGCGGCATGGCGTTCGTTTCGCATTTCGACTACCGGCCGGACGGCAGCTATATCAGCAACCAGCAGATCACGTTTAGCCCGGGCAACATGATCGAAGGCGGCGGCGGCGGCTTTTGGCGCCTAAACGGCGACGTGCTGACGGACACCAAGACCGAAGGCCGGCTCGATCGCTTCATCCGTAACGGCGTCGTCGTTCCTGAAGGCGATCCGGAATATCAGCAAGTCGCAGCCGGCGCGCGCGCCAATCTCGGCGCAACGACGCAAGGGCGCATAACGCTCAACGGCGATCGCCTAACGGTCGGCTTTTACAGTTGCGAACGCCAGCGCTGAGCGCTCACTCGCCGAATTGATATCCGAAGCGGATGCCGATCTGATCGACGCCCTGGTTACGCCCGGAGCCGAGGATTTGGCCGTGGCTCAAGTGTTCGTAGAACACTTGCCCTTCCCACGGACCTTCGAAATCGCGCGTCAGGCCGATCGACGTGCGGAAGAGATCTTCTGAACCGTATTGCACGTTCTCAGCTGCGAAGGCGGCCGCTTCAGGCGAGCCGTTTGGGAACGGATTTTCGATTTCGCCGTCGTGGATCACATAGCCGATGCCGGGTTCGATCGCCCAATTCTCGGCAAAGTCCCAACGCCACTCGAGGCCAAAGCCTGCGAAACTCGTGTCGCCAGCTGTGTTCACCGACGCCATCACATAAGGCTGCGGCGAGCCCGCCCAGCTCAAGAACGACGGCGAGTCGAACGAGAGCTGCATCTCGATGTTGGGGCCGTCTTCCTTGTCGGCGTTCTTGCAATTGGTGACGCAGATATTGTGCTGCATCACGCCGACATGGATTTCATCGATACCCGCATTGGCCACGGGCGCGCACACCATCGCCGCGCCAAAAGCCGCCAAACCCGCCGCTGTACCGCGCATCGATTCCTCCCCCGAATTGGTGGCGCACGCTAGCCCGGCGCGGGCGGGGTTGAAAGCGGCTTAGTCTGCCGGATCGGCGTCGAAACGGTAGAGATAGCGCAGGCCCACATAATCGAGCCCCTGATTCCGGCCTTCGTCCAGAATTTGGCCGTGGCTCATGTGCTGCCAGTAAAGCTGGAGGGCATGGTAGGAGCCAAACTCCCGCTCCAACGCGAACGAACTGCGGAACAAGTCGCGCGAGCCGAGAAGCTGATGCTCACGCTCAAACGCCACGCCTTCGGGCGAGAGCGGCGCGAACGGGTTATCGATTTCCCCGTCATGGACGATATAGCCGAACCCCGGTTCGAACGCCCAACCGTCGGCAAATTCCCAGCGCCACAAGACGCCGACGCCGCCGAACGAAACACCGCCACTATCGGTGGCGAACGAACCCATCACATAGGGCCGGGGCGATCCGATGAGATTCAGGAAATCGGGTGAACTGGAGACAATCTCAAGCTCGATGTTCGTGCCTTCTTGTTTGCCCTCGACGATGTCGCCTTGATCGGAGCGGATGTTGCCGACCGCACCGATGCGGACCTCCTCGATCTCGGCATGCGCAGCCGACGGCGCGAGCAAACTCGCCGCCGTCACCAACAGCGTTGAGCAGAAGAACTTCAGATTCATCACACATCCCCTCATACGCCGCGCGCACCCGCACGCGCCGCCGAGGCGAAAACGCAATCGCTATTAGGGGGTTCCGAAGCGCCCTGAAAAAATCTCTAGCGCCGGCTGCGCGCCGGAGGCGTGGCCGGTATCTGGCTGGACTGAAATCCAGGCGTAGTGGCGACGACCACAGTGGCCCAGCGGTCAGCGAAGGCAACGCGGTTCAGGGACCAGCGGCCATCGCCGATCGACACGAATTCCAGGCGAGTGAAGATCCACGAATTGTCGCCGAAATAGTGGTAGAGATAAATCATCCGCACCGTGCCGCCGCCAAGCGAAACGTCCTCGATCACGCGTGAGACGCGCGCCGGCAATTCCGTTATGGCCCGCTCATACGTCGCAAGCCCAGCCTCCGATTCCTGCGGCACTGGCCCACCGAGAAGCGCTTCAAACGTCTCACGGATTGGCCGCACGCCAGCGAGTGCCATCGAGTCAGCGAAGGTCTGGGCGTACACCGCCGGGTTGGAGGTCACGACGGGCGGATCATCCGCGCGCGCAGGCGCGGTGAGCACCGCAAAAAACACTGCAAGATAAACAAGAAACCGCATCGCACCCTCCCTGCCTAGCTCTAGGACAGCGAGGGTTTCGCGGCAACTCTCACTAGAACTGCAACAGCTTGGCGTAGCGCACCTGCGGCAGCGCCGAGAGCTTCGCCATCACTGCTTCCGGCGGCGCCTGATCGACGCCCACGAGCGCAATTGCTTCCGCGCCCGCGCCTTCGCGTCCGAGATGGAACGTCGCGATGTTGATCTGCGCGCCCCCCAGAAGCGAACCCAGCGCGCCGATGAAACCGGGCTTATCGGAATTGTTGATGTAGAGCGTGAAGGCGTGGAACGGCGCTTCTAGCGCCATGCCCTTCACTTCAACAATGCGTGGTTGCCCTGCGATCACCGCGCCCGCAAGCGTGCGCCAGCCGCCGCCAGTTTTCACCTTGATGCGGATGAGGCTGTCGTAGGTCGGCGAAAGATCGCGCGTGCTTTCGGTCAGTGGCACGCCGCGTTCCTTCAACAACGCCGGCGCCGAGACGACGTTCACGTCTTGCAGCAACGGCCGCAGCAAGCCAGCCAGCGCCGACGCCGTGAGCGGCTTCATGTTGAGCTTAGTGACATCGCCCTCATACTCGATCTCAACCGCTTCCAGACCTTCGTCGACGATCTGGCCCGCGAAAGCGCCAAGCTTTTCCGCAAGCGCAGCGAACGGCTTTAGGCGCGGCGCTTCTTCGGCCGTGATCGATGGCATGTTGAGCGCATTGGTGACGGCGCCAGTCAGCAAATAGTCGGCCATTTGCTCGGCCACCTGCAGCGCAACGTTCTCCTGCGCTTCGTTGGTGGACGCGCCGAGGTGGGGCGTCGCGATAAAGTTCGGCGCGCCGAAGAGGACATTTTCTTTCGCCGGCTCGATAGTGAAGACGTCGAAGCCGGCCGCCGAAACCTGGCCGCTTTCGAGCGCCTCGCGCAGCGCTTGCTCGTCGACCAAGCCGCCGCGCGCGGCGTTGACGATGACCACACCCCTCTTGGTCTTCGCCAGATTCTCGCGGGAGAGGATGTTCTTGGTCTTGTCCGTCATCGGCACATGCAACGAAATCACGTCAGCGCGCGGCAGCAGCTCTTCGAGTTCAACCTTTTCGACGCCGATCTGCACGGCGCGCTCCGGCGAGAGGAACGGATCGTAGGCGATCACCTTCATCTTCAGGCCAAGCGCACGGTCAGCGACAATCGAGCCAATATTGCCGCAGCCGATAAGGCCGAGCGTCTTGGCGTAGAGCTCAACGCCCATGAAGCGGTTCTTCTCCCACTTACCCGCTTGGGTGCTGACGTCCGCAGCCGCAATCTGCCGTGCGGCGGCGAACATCAGCGCAATGGCATGTTCGGCGGTGGTGATCGAATTGCCGAACGGCGTGTTCATGACGACGATGCCGCGCGCGGTCGCGGCGGGAATATCGACGTTGTCGACGCCGATGCCGGCGCGGCCGATGACCTTGAGGTTGGTCGCCGCCCCGATGATGTCCGGCTTCACCTTGGTGGCGGAGCGAATGGCGAGGCCATCGTAATTGCCGATGATCTCGCGGAGTTTCGCCGCATCCGGGCCAAGCTGCGGCTGGAAATCCACCTCGATGCCGCGGCTTTTGAAGATGTTGACGGCGGCTTCGCTGAGTTCGTCGCTGATCAAAACTTTAGGCATGGTCAGTTTCCTTCGCGCCAGTGGGCGCGTTCCAATTTGTGAACGAGGCAATCGTCGTCGCCGAACATGCGGCGGCCGACGACTTTGAAACCGAGGCGGCGGTAGAAGCGATGCGCTTCGGTGTTTGAGTTGAGCGGATCGATGACGATGGCGGTGACTGCGGGATCGGCAAAGCAACGATCAATCACCGCTTCCATCATCACGCGGCCATGGCCAGCGTTACGGTCGCGGTCGTCGCCGATCCAGATGTCGATAGCGCGCAAATTGGGTTCGATCTCTTCCCAATAGTGCGTCGGTTCGAGATGCGGATCGATCACCTGCATGGCGCCGATCGGGCGGCCATCGAGTTCAGCGATGTAATAGCAAGAAACATCCGAACACGCGTCGATCTCTTCGCTCCATACCGCATCGACGAAGGCTTGCGCAGACGACGGGTCATCGGTGACGCAGGCGATCACCTCCGGGTCGGTATCCCAGAGCTCCAGTATCGGCACGTCTTTTTGCGCAGCCTGGCGGATGGTGAGCGTCGCCGCGCCGGAGCGGACGACGATCGGCGGCCAGGCGACGCTACCTTGCGTCGCCATAGCGCTACCCCGCGAGTTCAGCGGCGAGCGTCGCGAACGCCCAATCGAGCCACGGTGTGAGCGCTTCCAAATCCGCCGCTTCAATCGTGCCGCCGCACCAGATGCGCAGGCCCGGAGGCGCTGAGCGGTACGAAGCGGCGTCCAGCGCGGCGCCCTCTTTTTCAAGCAACGACGCCAACTTCTTGGCAAACTCCGCCTGGCCGTCGGCACTCAGGCCGGTGACGCGCGCGTCCACCACCTTCAAGCACACGCTGGTATTGGAGCGCGCGGCCGCATCTTCGGCGAGGAAATCCACCCAATCGGTCCGAGCGACCCAATCAGCGAGCACCTTAGTATTCGCGTTGGCGCGCGCATGTAGCGCCTCAAGGCCGCCAATGCTCTCAGCCCATTTCAGCGCGTCGATGTAATCTTCCGTCGCCAGCAGAGACGGCGTGTTGATGGTCGAGCCTTCGAAGATTTCGAGATCGACCTTGCCCTTCTTGGTCAGGCGGAAAATCTTCGGCAGCGGCCGATCCGGCGTGTAGCTTTCAAGCCGCTCAATTGCGCGCGGGCCAAGGATCAGCATGCCGTGCGCGCCCTCGCCGCCCAGCACTTTTTGCCAGGAGAACGTGGTCACATCGCACTTGGCCCAATCGATCGGTTGCGCGAAGACGGCGCTCGTCGCGTCGTTGATGGTGATGCCTTCGCGGTCGGCGGCGATCCAATCGAAGCCACGAATCTTCACGCCCGACGTGGTGCCGTTTTGCGTGAAGATGACATCCGCCTCTTTGCGCGCGGCGCTGAGATCCGGCAGCTTGCCATACGGGGCGGTGTAAATCTTAGCGTCGAGCTTCAGCTGCTTGGCGTCCGTCACCCATTCTTCGCCGAAACTTTCCCACGCGAAAATATCGACCGGCCGCGCGCCCAGCATCGACCACATCGCCATCTCGACGGCGCCTGTATCCGAAGCCGGAACGATCGCAATCTTGTGCATGTCCGGCACGCCCAAAATGGCGCGCGTGCGGTCGATCGCCTCTTTGAGTTTGGCTTTGCCGGGCTTGGCGCGATGCGAACGACCGAGGGCTGCGCCTTTCAGCGCATCCGTGCTCCAGCCAGGACGCTTTTTGGTGGGTCCCGAAGAAAATCGGGGATCGGCCGGGCGCACTTCCGGCTTGGCGGTACCTGTCATCAACTTGTCTCCCATCCTCACAGATGAGCGCCCGCCGTTGGGAGCGGGTGGCCCACTTACCACCTGCTCCCGTTCGCCAGCTTTGACAATGCGGCGATTCAGCGGGTCGCCGCTGGGCCAGACGAGGCGCAAGGTTATGGAGGCAAGTGATCGGAGAACCGCTCTAGTGACCCCGCAGATGCGACTCCGCGTGATCAAAGCCGCTCACACACTGATCTGGGTGGTGCTGGCGTCCTGCGTCGTCGCAATCCCGTTCGCGGCATGGGCCGGCCGGCTGGACACCGCGCTGGCCCTGATCGCCATCGTTTCAGTCGAGGTCGCAGTACTGGCGTTGAACGCGTGGCGTTGCCCGCTCCAAGCCGTGGCGGCGCGCTACACCAACGATCGCGCGGCCAACTTCGATATCTATCTGCCGGCGTGGATCGCAGGCCGCACGATGATCATTTTCGGGCCGCTGTTCGCTTTCGGCTTAGCGGTGACGCTCGCTACATGGCTGAGCGCGGGTTAGCCTTCGCCGGTCACCACAATGCGTGGGAGCGGTGGTTCTTCTGGCGGCGCGGGATGCGAGGTTGGCGGCGGCGGGGCCGCCATCTCAGGCAGCGGTGATGGCTCAGCGATCGTAGTCGCTTCCGCCTCTAAGCCCGGCAGCATCGGGTCCTCGAAGATCGCCGGCAGCTGCTTGGCTTTGCGGGCGCGGCGCTTTTTGCGTTGCGGCGCTTCCGGGTGCGCGTCGATGCGATTGTGCAGGCGCGCCAGCGAGCTATCGAGTTCACCGCGCAAGAAAACCGCGACTTGGCCCAGCAAGCGCACGCTGGAAAGCGTCTGGATCGCGCGCATGTAGCCGCCGCGCTTGGACGCTTGAAAGCCGACGACACTTTCGAGATCGAAACGGTCGCACCAATACGGCGCGGCGTCAGCAAATGCCGAGCCCGTCACCGGGTCTTCATCGACGCCGGCGCTGGGCGCAAAGAAACGCTGCACGAAATCGTAGGGCTGGCCCTCATCGGCCGGGGCGCTGACAACCAGCATGCCTTGGCGCGGGCCGCGGATGACGCGGTTGATGGCGGCGATATCCGGCTTCATCGCGCGCAGCACAGCTTCGCTCTCGAGCACGACGTTGGCGTATTCGCCGATGAAGGCGTCAACGAGTTCAACGCCGCCGAGCGCTTCGCTGACGCTATCGTCCGGCGTCCACGGCGTGCGCTGCTTGCGCGGCAGGTCGAGCGTGTAGCCTTCGCGCGTTGCACGCACGATGAGGGCGCCCGCGTGGGTATCGAACACCACGACCTCGAGGCTCGGATCGATCTCGCTCAGCACCATCGCGCCCGCCGCCAAAGTGGCGTGGCCGCAGATCGGCACTTCGGTTGCGGGCGTGAACCAACGCAGCTGGTAATTGCCCTTGAGCCCGGTGGGAACGACGAAGGCGGTCTCGCTCAGCTTATTTTCGGTGGCGATCGCCTGCAGCACAGGGTCCGGCAGCCAGCGCTCCAACGGCACGACGCCGGCCGGATTGCCGGTGAACACCCGGTCCGTGAAGGCATGGACGATCCAGATTTTCATCGTCTTTCCATATGGCTGCGGCACGCCTCCAGCGCGACTCTCCTCCCCCTGGCGGGGAAGCTCACGCCCCGGATTTGCCTTTCAGCGGCCAATTGTGCCCCAGCGGCCCATGCCCTTGGCCGAGACCCGGCGCCTGGCGGATCGCCTCCATCACATAGGCGCGCGCCTTTTCGACGGAGGGTTCGAGCTCAAAGCCCTGAGCCATGTAGGCGGCGATGGCGGAGGCGAGCGTGCAGCCAGTGCCGTGCGTGGCGCGGGTTTCGATGCGCGGGCTCTCGAACACGCGATAGCCTTCGCGCGTCAGCAGAACGTCGCGAACGGTATCACCGCGAAGGTGCCCGCCTTTCACCAGCGCCGACCAAGCGCCGAGTTGCTCCACCAGGATTTCCGCTGCGTTCATCTGTCCATCAAGATCGTGCACTTCGATGCCGGTGAGCGCCTCCGCTTCCGGCGCATTCGGCGTCACCATCGCGGCGATCGGCATGAGTTCGTTGCGGATGATCTCGATCGCATCCTCGGCCAACAATGACGCGCCGCCCTTAGCGATCATCACCGGATCGAGCACCACCGGCAAACCATCGCCAACAGCGTACCAAGCTTCCATCACCGCGCGCACATGCGCCGCCGAGCCGAGCATGCCGAGCTTCCACGTATCGGCGCCAAGGTCGCTCATTACCGCTTCGATTTGGCTGGTGACGATATCAAGCGGCACCTCGTGCACGCCGGTGACGCCTAGCGTGTTCTGCACCGTGATCGCGGTGACGGCCGTCATCGCGTAGCCGCCGAGCGCGGTGACGGTCTTGATGTCAGCCTGAATGCCAGCGCCGCCGCCTGAATCGGAACCGGCGACGATGAGGACGCGGCCTTTGGGTTTGGACTGCTGCTGTGCCATGACGCTGACATGGCCGACCACGTCCGTTTTTCCAAGACGCTTTCACTCTGGTTGCGCCACCAACCGGATGTCGCAGGGCTCAAACTCGATGCTCAGGGCTGGACAGACGTGAATAGCGTTCTCGCGGCGCTGGTCCGTACCGGCCTGCCTGGAGACATCGAGGCTTTGCTTGAGATGGTGGACCAAAGCGACAAACAGCGTTTTGAGCTCTCGCCCGACCTTGAGCGGATACGCGCACGGCAGGGCCACTCCATTTCGGTGGACCTCGCACTTGCACCGACCGCCCCGCCACTGACGCTCTATCACGGCACCGTGGAGCGCTTCCTCAACGCGATCATGCGCGAGGGCCTACAGAAAATGCGACGACACCATGTGCATCTATCTGCTGACGTGGAGACCGCACGCAAAGTCGGCACCCGCCGCGGCATGCCGGTGATCCTGGAAATCGACACAGCAGGAATGCTCTTGGAGCAGCACGCCTTCTTCGTCACCAGCAACGGCGTGTGGCTGACCGAAAGCGTACCGGCGCGATTCCTACGCCGGGTTTAGCCGAGCGCGCGCCACACCTTCAGCGCTTGCACCGTCTCCGCCACATCATGCACGCGCACCATGCCGGCGCCTTTTTGCGCGGCGATCAAAGCAGCCGCGATGGAGCCGCCAAGGCGATCCTTGGCGGCGTCTTTCGCGCGCTCGTCGATGACAGCGAGGAAGCGTTTGCGCGATGCGCCGATCAGAACCGGCACGCCGGTTTCATCGGCGATGCGCTGCGTGGCGTTCAGCAGCGAAAGATTGTGCGCGAGCGTCTTGCCGAAACCGATGCCGGGATCGACCCAGATGTCGCTGACGCCCTTGGTGCGCACCACTTCAACACGCGCCCGCAAGAACGCGATCACCTCAGCGACCACATCGTCATAGTGCGGGTTAGCCTGCATCGTGCGCGGCTCTCCCTGCATGTGCATCAAGATCACCGGGCGCTGCAGCGCCGCTGCGGTTTCGAGCGCGCCAGGCGCTTGCAACGCCGCAACATCGTTCCAGATTGAAGCGCCCGCCGACATCGCCGCCATCGCCACCTGCGGCTTCATCGTATCAATGGAGATGGGCGCGTCTGTCGAAGCGCGCAAAGCCGCGATCACCGGAACGACGCGCGCCGCCTCTTCCGATGCATCAACCGGCGCCGCGCCCGGGCGCGTGGACTCGCCGCCAATATCGATAATGTCCGCGCCGGCCTGCAGCATCGCCAGCGCGTGCGGCGCAGCAGCGCCTTCCCAGGCGCCGCCGTCGGAGAAGGAATCCGGCGTCACATTAAGTACGCCCATGACATAAGGGCCGCCCGCCAGTTTTGGCGGCGGCATGGAAAATGGTTTCATTGGCGGCGCGGATGACAATTCGCTTCCTCCGACGCAAGCTTGATGCGCAGCTAGCGGCGCGCGCAGGTGTCGCGGCTCACGATCGCGCGAGCAACAAGATCAAGCCTTTGGCGGCAAAATTCAGCTGCATTCTTCAATCCTGCAAGGCAAACCTGCACTTCATGAGCAACTGGCGCATCCGATTAGAGCCGCTGATCACGCCGATGTTCCGCATCTGGTGGCGCCTGCGGCGCGGCGCGACCTTGGGCGTGCGTGGCATTGCTTGCGACGAAGCGGGGCGCGTGATGCTGGTGCGTCACACCTATGCGAAAGGCTGGCACCTGCCAGGCGGCGGCGTCGAGAGCGGGGAAACGGCGATCGAAGCGGTGATGCGAGAGATGGCGGAGGAAGCGGGCGTCGAGGCTGTTGGCGCACCGAAACTAGTTGGCTTCTACGCCAACCATGCGAACTTCCCGAACGACCACATCGCGCTCTATCTGTTCGAGACGTGGCGCGCGTGCCCACCAAGCATCGACAACGAAATTGCCGAGCGAGCGTTCTTCGCTTTGAACGCGCTGCCAGAGGGCGTCACCAAAGGCACGCAGCGGCGGCTTGCTGAAATCTTCAACGGCGCCCAGATCATCGCGAATTGGTAGGAGCACCCATGCGATATCTGCACACCATGATCCGGGTCGGCGATCTCGACGCCGCGCTAGACTTCTTCTGCACAAAGCTCGGACTGGTGGAGATGTCGCGCGTCGACAACGAGGGCGGCCGCTTCACGCTGGTGTTTCTTGCCGCACCGGATGACGTGGAGTTGGCTCGACAACGCAAAGCGCCGATGGTTGAGCTCACCTACAACTGGGACGAGCACGAATATGGCGGCGGCCGCAATTTCGGCCATCTCGCCTATCGCGTGAAGGATATCTACGCGACGTGCCAGAAGCTGATGGACGGCGGCGTCACGATCAACCGCCCGCCGCGCGATGGCCACATGGCGTTCGTGCGCTCACCGGATGGCATTTCTATTGAGCTCTTGCAGGAAGGTGACCGCTTGGCGCCGCAAGAACCGTGGGCGTCGATGCAAAACACCGGGAGCTGGTAAAGGCAAAGGCCGCGCTCCTTTCGGAACGCGGCCTCACTTTCGGTCATCGATCTTGTGATCGCTTATTCTTCGTAGTTGCCGTCCGGGGTGTAGACCTCGGTGACATTCAGCACTGACGGCTGCAGGTCGCCCTGCATGTAGGTGCCGACCCACACGTCGTACTGACCGCTCGGCGCGTTCTCAAACGAGATCGCCGGGTTGAGACCTTGCGCATCATCGTTGCAGACCCAATTGCCTTCCGCATCGTTGATAACGAGCGTCGTGTCAGTGTCCGCCGTTACGTGGAAGGTCAGCGGCAGTTGGCCGCCTGCGGTCCAGTTCACGCGATAATCAGGCGCAGATGCGATCCAACCCACGCAGCCTGGAATGCCGGAGGCATCGTAGCCGCCGCCCGCGGCGATTTCGACGCGGTGCGGATCCGGCATGAAGCCAGCGGCGAGTTCGATCACGCCATAGGCCGGATCGAGAGAGAAGTCCGGCGCACCTGCGGCGGTGCCGGAATTTTCTGGGCCGCCGACTTCAGAGATGTGCAAGTTCGCGGCAGCGGTTTCATTCTGGACGCCGTAACGGCCGACCCAGATTTGGTAGCGTCCGCTACGCGGCGTTTCCCAGCTCACCACCGGATTGAGATTGCCGGCGCTGTCGTCATCGCAATGCCACGAGCCATCTGGCGCGCGCACGACGAGCGTGGTGTCAGCGTCGGATTCCGAAGCGATGTAGAGCGGCAGTTCGCCAGCGCGATAGCGCAGCGTGAACGTAGCGCGCGTATCGATGTAGCCGGTGCAATCAGTGCTGACCTGCGACGCGTCATAGACGCCGCCCGCCGTGACCGTGGCGTGATGCGGATCAGGCTCAAAGCCCGCGCGCAACGACACCTGCCCGTGACGCCCGGTAGCGCCGCTGTTGAGTTGCTGCGCCACGGCCGGCCCGGCCAGAAGCGTCAGCGCCGCCGCGGCGGCCATAATTCGTCCGAGTGATGTCATGCTAGTCCCCTCGATTCCTCTCGCGGGGCGCATCTTCTGCCGAGCCATGCCGATAGCAAGGGAAAAACCCGCCAAATAGGCGGTGTAAGCCGCGTTTCGGGCCCTTAACGGCGGCCGAATAGCTTTTCGATATCGGCCAACTTCAACTCGACGTAGGTGGGCCGGCCGTGATTGCACTGCCCCGAAAACGGCGTGGCTTCCATTTGCCGGAGCAACGCATTCATCTCATCGCCGGTCAGCCGCCTGCCCGCGCGCACCGAACCGCGGCAGGCCATGGACGAACACACCTCTTCCAGCCGCTCTCTCAACGCATGCGCCTCGCCCAGCTCGGCAACGTCATCGACCAAGTCTTTGAGCAGTCCGGCCGCATCGATGTGGCCAAGAAGGGCGGGCGTTTCGCGCACGAGTATGGCGCCAGCGCCAAACGGCTCGATGACGAGGCCAAGCTGCGCTAATTCTTCGGCGCGTGCTGTGAGCACTTCCGCTTCAGCAGGATCAAGCTCTACCACTTCCGGGATGAGCAAAGCCTGCCGCCGCACACCGCCGCTCGCCAGCATTTGTTTCATGCGCTCGTACACCAGCCGCTCATGCGCAGCGTGTTGATCGACGATGACTATGCCGTCTTCAGTTTGCGCCACGATGTATGTCTCGTGGATCTGTGCACGCGCAGCGCCGAGTGGGAAGAAGCGCGCATCTTCCGGATCTTGCGCGGTGGCCAGTGCGATCGCGCTTTCGAGGTCCGCCGGCGCAATGACTTCAGTGAAGCTAGGTTGTGTCTCTACGCGGCCGCTCGGCATCACGAAATCACCAGGCGCCAGCGCCTCCTCCGCCGTGCCCCAGACGCGCAACATGGGCTGCGGCGTATAGTGAGGGCGCGCAGCGCTGAAGATGGTGGCGGATGTTGTCGTGGACGCGCGATGGCCCGCGCCAGCGAGCGCGTGCGACAGCGCGCCCACAATGAGCCCGCGCACGAGCGTCGCATCACGGAAACGCACTTCGGTCTTTGCAGGGTGCACGTTCACATCGACATCGCCCGGCGGCAGATCGAGAAACAGCGCTGCAACCGGGTGGCGGTCGCGCGCGAGTAAATCCTGATACGCCGCCCGCACCGCGCCAACGATCAGCTTATCCTTCACCGGGCGGCCGTTGACGAACAAATGCTGATGCTCGCGCGTGCCGCGATGAAACGTCGGCAAGCCAGCAAAGCCGGACAGCCGCACATCGGCGCGCGTTTGATCGAGCGCGATGCAGTTCGGCGCGAAATCAGCGCCGAGGATCGCGGCCAGGCGGGTGCGGCGGCCTTCGTTTTCCGGATCAGCTTCGGCGCCATAGCGGAACGTCACGCGGCCATCGTGCTCAAGCGAGAAAGCAACGTCCGGTCGCGCCATCGCAAGGCGCTTCACGACTTCGGATACAGCCATCATCTCGGCGCGCTCGGACTTCATGAACTTGAGCCGCGCCGGCGTCGCAAAGAAAAGATCTCGCACATCAACGCGGGTGCCGTGCGCGCTCAGCGCCGCCCATGCCGCCGGACGCGGCGCGTGCAGCGCGCCGCCCTCAACCTCGAGCGTCCATGCGTCATCGGCGCCGCGCGCACGCGACAGGATCGAGAGCCGCGCCACCGCGCCAATCGAGGGCAACGCTTCGCCGCGGAAACCCATCGTGTGGATGTTGAGCAGATCGACGTCGCCGCCAATGCCGGCAGTGAGCTTAGACGTGGCATGGCGTTCAACCGCCAGCGGCAGCTCTTCGCGGGAAATCCCGGAGCCATCGTCCTCGATCGAGATCAGCCCCAAGCCGCCGCGCTCAATGCGCACCACCACACGCTTGGCGCCCGCGTCGAGCGCGTTCTCGACCAGCTCTTTCACGGCGGCGGCCGGCCGCTCGATCACCTCGCCCGCGGCGATGCGATTGACGGCTTCAGGGGGGAGGCGGCGGATGGTCATTGCGATTCGGGGCTCGAAGCCCGACCATAGCAGCATGACGAAAGATACGCCTCCCCCGCCCGCCAACGCAGAGCAGATGGCCAGCCCTTCATTTCAGCTGGCCGTGCTCGATCAGGACTTCCTGATGAGTGATGCCATGCGCGGCGTGCGGTTTATGCTCGAATATTCGAAGGCGGAACTGTTGCTGCGCAAGGCGCGCATTCAGTCAACGATCGTCGTGTTCGGCTCCGCCCGCTTTCGCGAAGATGGCCCGGACAAGCAAGCCTATTGGTACAACCAAGCACGCAAGTTCGGACGCCTCGCCTCACAACGCGGCGGCGCCCTCTGCACCGAGGGCGGCGACCATCACCATGTCATCGCAACCGGCGGCGGCCCAGGCGCCATGGAGGCCGCCTGCCGCGGCGCCCGCGACATCGGCGCGCCAGCAATCGGCTTCAACATCACACTGCCCTTCGAGCAGGAGCCGAACGCCTACACAACGCCGGAGCTAACGTTCAACTTCCACTACTTCGCCATGCGCAAAATGCACCTCGCCATGCGCACGAAAGCGCTCGTGGTTTTTCCCGGCGGCTTCGGCACCATGGACGAACTCTTTGAAATTCTAACGCTCCGGCAAACGCGCAAGCTCACGGCCATGCCAATCGTGCTGTTCGACGAAGGCTATTGGCGCGAGATCATAAACTTCGATGGCTTGGTGAACCACGGCGTCATCGACGCCGCCGACCTCACCCTCTTCCGCTTCGCAGACACTGCCGAAGCCGCATGGGATGCGTTGGTGGAGCAAGGCCTGGACGTCAGCGTGGCCGACGGCAACGAGGATATCGCGCGCGACATGTGATGTGTGCGCAGCGCAACAGTGCACGGCGCTGTGATAATTTCTGCGTGCATCCGCGCAATTCATGTGTTACACGCGCCGTCCTTCGGAGACGTGTTGTGAAAAAGTTGAACCCAATCGCCCAGAACCAGATGTTCGTCGCGTATCGCGGCGAGCGGATGGAGATGCGCGCGCGGAGGAGTTCGGCTTACTGACGTCTACGGACATCGGAGCATGAAAAACCCCTCCAAGGCGCGGCCTGGAGGGGTTTTTCGTATGCGCTCCGGGCCGCTTTGAACTTCGGAAAACGAGGAGAAGAAGCGTGCAATTCTACCAATGCAGATTCCGGCGCGGATCTGAACGCACCGTCGCGTGGATAGAGGCACGCGGCGCGAAGCTCGGCGCGCAGGTCGAACTCACAACGCTCGATGACGGCGGCCCTTGGCTTGTCGAAGCGGTGCAAAGCGCCCCGCTCGCAGCAGAGGCGCTGAAAGACATGCAGGACATGAACCGCAACGCATTCGCCAGCCTCAAACGCCGGCGAACGCCTCGCAACACTGACTAGAGAAGGAGAACCCGCCATGACCGGTTACGAAGAGATTCTTGGCGCGCGTGCGCCGATCAAGGCGTGGATCAGCGGCGTGCCGGTGGAGCACGAAGCGCAAAACCAATTGCGCAACGTTGCGTCGTTGCCGTTCATTCACAGCCACATCGCGGTGATGCCGGACGTTCACTTCGGCATTGGCGCAACCGTGGGCTCGGTGATCCCGACCAAGGGCGCCATCATTCCGGCGGCCGTGGGCGTGGACATTGGGTGCGGGATGATGGCTGTGCGCACGTCGCTGACGGCAAACGATCTGCCGGATTCGCTCGCACGTTTGCGCGGCGCGATCGAGCGCAACGTGCCGCACGGCAACGGCCCGAACGGCAATCACCGCGACACGCCCTCTTTGGTGGAGACGTCTTACCGCGACTCCGGCCTCGATGACCGCTACCGCGCGATCATCGACAAGCACCCGAAGGCGTCGGCTAAGGCGCAGACCGCGCAATTGGCGACGCTCGGCGGCGGCAACCACTTCATCGAGGTCTGCCTCGACGAAGAGGACCGCGTGTGGGTGATGCTGCACTCGGGTTCGCGCGGCTCCGGCAACGCGATCGGCAAGTACTTCATCGAGCGGGCGAAGGAAGAGCTCCTGCGCCGTGAGCTCGGCTACCACGTGCCGGACAAGGACCTCGCCTTCTTCATGGAAGGCGAAGAATTGTTCGACGACTACGTGGCGGCGGTCGGCTGGGCGCAAGACTACGCGCGCACCAATCGCGAGGTGATGTTGGAGCGCACGTTGCGTGCGCTTCGCGACAACCTGCCGAAGTTCAAGCTCGAGAAGCACGCGGTGAACTGCCACCACAATTACGTGGCGCGCGAGCATCACTTCGGCGCCGACGTGTTCGTGACCCGCAAGGGCGCGGTGCGCGCAGGCGAAGGCGAGCTCGGGATCATCCCGGGCTCGATGGGCGCAAAGTCGTTCATCGTACGCGGCAAGGGCAACCCGGATTCGTTCTGCACCTGCTCGCACGGCGCAGGCCGCGCGATGTCGCGTACGGAAGCGAAGCGCCGCTTCACGTTGGCCGATCACCGCGCCGCCACCGAAGGCGTGGAATGCCGCAAGGACGCGGGCGTGATCGATGAAACGCCGATGGCCTACAAGGACATCGACGCCGTCATCGCCGCGCAATCGGACTTGATCGACGTGGTGCACACGCTGCGCCAAGTCGTGTGCGTCAAAGGCTGAAATCGGAGTGCGAGAGCAATCTCGCACTCCGTCATCCCGGACGCATCACGGAACGATCATCACTGCGCGCGCCGCGCCGCGTGAAAAATGCGCAGCACTTCCGTCGCCAGCGCCCGCGTACGATCCTCGGGTTTGCCCATCAGCTCCGCGAGCGAATGGCCGAAGAGGCCGACGCCCATCGCCATTGCGACGCTGATCAACACCAAATCTTCCGCCTGCTGTGGCGTCACATCGCCGAACGAGGCGCGCTTCATCACGACATCGCGGACGGCGTCACGGATGTGCGTCATGCGCCGCCACTCGCCGGTGAGTTCGAGCCACGCCGCCAGCCGCGATGCGCCGCGTTTTTCGAACACGTCGAACAACGCTTGAAACACAGCTTCTTGCTGATCGTCGCGTTCGCCGCCCTGATCGGCGATCGCCAACACGTCGGCGATCAGCTGCGCCACCATCCGCTCCATGAGCGCGGCGTGGAGTTCGTCGATCGAGCCGAAATGGTGGAGCACGCTGGCGTTGGCGACGCCGGCGCCGGCTGCGACGTCGGCCAGCTTCAGCGCCAACGGCCCCCTCTCCAGAAGCAGTTTCTCTGCTGCATTCAGGATGTTATCGCGCGCCTCCGCGGGCGCGCGCCGAACCCGAACCTTGCTGATTTTGCTTATTGACATTTTTGTCAGTAGAGCCAGATTGGAGACAGAACGCAAGTCTAGCCGAACCTACCTCCCCAAGGTGTTGCAATGACCGCCAAAACCACGCCCGCCGACGTCAACATCCCGCCGCGCGACATCCACTTCAAAGTCGATCCCGCGAAAACCAATCATTGGCTCGGCGGCGATCCGGTCGGCACCGCCGTGTTCAACGCGCTCTCGCTCACCTTCCCCGATGGCGAGCGCATGTTCATGGACGCCGTGCGCCACTATCGCGACAAGGTGGATGGCAAGCTCGCACAAGACGTGAGGGGCTTCATCGCGCAGGAAGCGATCCATTCGCGCGAACATCATTCGCTGAACCAGTTGATCGACCGCGAGAAGTATCCAGTCGCCGAGGTCGAAGCCGCGATCAAAGAGCGGATCACATTCGCGCGCTCACGCGGCCCGATGCGCATGCTGATCTCCACCATCGCGCTCGAACACTTCACCGCGATGATGGCAGACGCGCACGCGCGTCACCGCGATCTCTTTGAAAACACCGATCCGGCAATCGAGCGCATGTGGCGCTGGCACGCGATGGAAGAGACCGAGCACAAGGCGGTCGCGTACGATGTGTTCTTGCGCGCAACGGAGCAATGGTCGCCGCTGCAGCGTTACTTCCGCCGCACGCTGGCGATGGCGCTGATCACCTTCTTCTTCACCAAGCACGTCTCGCAATTCGCCGCGCGCCTTCTGACGGCTGACGGCTATTCCTACGAGGACGCGCTGAAGGCCGTGAAGAATTACGTCTGGCGCACGCCCGGCCTCTTCAGCCGCAACGCCAAGACATACTTCGCCTGGTTCCGCCCTGGCTTCCATCCGTGGGACGAAGACAACCGCGCGCTTGTGGCGGAGTGGAAGGCCGAGTTCGACGCGGACGTCGCCGCCCCGGCTGCAGCTTAAAACCCAAGCAAGCTCGCGTACCGATCGCGATGGAAACTCGCGCCGCCATAGAGCGCCTCGGTCACGCGCGCGCGCTTCAGGTAAAGCCCTGCATCATGAACGTCGGTCATGCCGATGCCACCGTGCAGCTGCACCATCTCATTGGTCGCCAGATGCACCGTCTCAGACGCACGCGCCTTCGCGAGGCTCGCATACTCGGCAACGTTGTTCGCGTTGCGATCCAGCGCATCGAGCGCCGCCAGCACGCATGAGCGCGTCAGCTCCAGATCGGTGAACAGCTTCGCGGCGCGATGCTGCAGCGCTTGAAAGCCGCCGATCACTTGGCCGAATTGCTTGCGCGTTTTGAGATACTCACTGGTGATCTCGAACGCTTCGCTCGCAGCGCCGACCATCTCGGCGGCAAGGCCGATGCGAGCGCGATCAAGGATCGCGTCAATGATCTCAGCGCCAAGGTTCATCTTCTCCGCCGCCACACCTGCAAAACTGATGTCCGCGGCGCCCCGGCTATCGGCGGTGACCAGTTCGCGGCGCGTCAGGCCCGCCGCATCGGCTTTCACCAGATAAAGCGCATCCGCCGCCGCAACGATGATGAGATCAGCGATGTGGCCGTCCGCGACATAGTGCTTTTCGCCGCTGAGCTTGCCGCCTTCAAACTTGATCTTCGACTTCGCCGGCGCATGGTGCGCGCCTTCATCGATAGCGATCGACGCGATCACTTCGCCCGAAGCAATCTTCGGCAGCCACTCAGCCTTCTGCGCGTCCGTGCCAGCGAGCAGCAGCGCGCTCGCGCCCGCAAGCGCCGACGAATGCAGCGGCGAGGCAACCAAAGTCCGCCCCGCCTCTTCCAGCACCGCGCCAAGCGCGACGTAGCCGAGGCCGGCGCCGCCATACTCTTCCGGAATGATCACGCCGGCAAAGCCCAGCGCCGATATCTCCGCCCACAAGTCCGGATCGCGCCCGTTCTGCTTCGCGTCGCGCTGCTTGCGCAGACGGGTTACCGGCGCTTGCTCGCGGAAGAAATCGCGCGCCGACTCTTTTAGCATGCGCGCATCGTCATTCAGGGTGAACGTCATTGTGTGTCTCGCAGTCCAAGCACGCGCTTGGCGACGACGTTGAGATTAATTTCCGTGGTGCCGCCTTCGATCGAATTGCCTTTCGATCTGAGCCAGCCACGCGTGGTGGCGAGATCGTCGGCGGAGAAGCCCTCGCCCGACCAGCCGAGCGCGCGATTGCCCGCGGCCTCCACCATCAGTTCGCAGCGATCGATGTTAAGCGTCGCGCCCGCGACTTTAAACATCGAGGCCATGTGGCTGACATTGCCGCCGGCCTTCGCCTCTTCCTGCGCGCGCTGCACCGAAAGCGCGTAAGCCCGCTCCGTCATCTTGTGCGCAGCAATCCGCGCACGCAGATCGCGATCTTCCAGCACGCCATCTTCAAGGCCGATATGCTTCTTGGCGAGATCGACGACATCGACGCGCGTGTTCGATCCGAAGCCGGAAATGTTGGTGCGCTCGTACTGCAGCAAGCGCTTGGCGATTTCCCAGCCGCCATTCAAGCGCCCAACCATCTGATGCTTCGGCACCTTCACGTCGGTGAAGAAGGTCTCGCAGAATGGCGAGGACCCGGAGATCAATTTGATCGGCCGCGTTTCTACACCGGGCGTCGTCATGTCGATCAGCACGAATGAAATGCCCTCGTGCTTCACACTCGTATCCGTGCGCACCAGGCAAAAGCACCAATCGGCGTAGTTTGCGTACGAGGTCCAAACCTTCTGGCCATTGATCAGCCAGTGATCGCCCTTGTCCTCGCACTTGGTTTGCAAGCCCGCGAGATCGCTCCCCGCACCCGGCTCCGAATAGCCCTGACACCAACGGATCTCGCCGCGCACGATTTTCGGCAGATGCTCTTTCTTCTGCTCTTCGTTCGCGTACTCGAGCAGCACCGGCCCCAGCATCCAGAGCCCGAACGAAAACAGCGGCGGCCGCGCGCCAATTTTCTTGAGCTCACTCTGCAGCACGCGGTTCTCATCCGCGCTCAAGCCACCGCCGCCGTATTCCGCCGGCCATGTCGGCGCCGTCCAACCCTTGGCGCCCATACGCTCAAGCCAAAGCTTCGCTTCCGGGTTTTTGAACTCGTAATTGCGACCGCCCCAAACGGCGTCGTCTTCGCCGGTCATTGGCGTACGCATCGAAGGCGGGCAGTTCGCTTCCAGCCAAGCCCGCGTCTCGGCGCGGAAGGCTTCCAAATCTTGTGTCATGGCGCGTTTCCTCGGGAGCCGAGTTAGCACCATACACTAGTGTACGTCACTACTGACGCGCCGTCATGTGACGCCAGACCGCTCCAATGTTGCCGAGCACAATCACCCAGAACACCACGTAGACAGGCAAGGCCTGGCCGGCATGAATTGCTGCGCAGTCATCGAAGCTCGCGTTCGCCGCGCAGCTGGTCGGAAAGATCATTCCGGCTCGCAGAGCAAGAAATGCCAACACGGCTACACCGACGGCATTCGCGAGAAGCATGAGCGCGCAGCCGACGATCAGACGGCGCTTGGCCACGAGCTATTCCAGCCCCTCCGGCTGCCCGACCACCACGAAGGTGAAACTCTCCGGATTGAACAGGCGGCGGATCACCCGGTTCACGTCATCGCGCGTCACCGCCCGGATCAAGTCATTGCGGCGGTTGACGTAGTCCGCATCGCGACCGGACGCTTGGTAATTGTGGACGACGCCTGCAATCTTGACGTTGCTATCGAGATCGAGCGCGAACGAGCCGGTGAGATAGGTGATGGCGTCGTTCACTTCGGCTTGCGTCGCGCCCTCTGTGTAGAGGCGCGCCATCTCTGCGCGCGTGACTTCGATGGCTTCACGCACATCTCCGTTTTCCGTCTGCGCCGAACCACGGATCACGGCTGAATAGTCCCGAACCGATGGGCCCATGCCGATGCCGTAGACGAGCCCGCGCGCCTCGCGCACTTCGGCCATTAGCCGTGACGAGAAACCGCCACCGCCGAGGATGTAGTTCGCGACCGCGAGCGGAATCCAATCCGGATCTTCGTCCTGAATGCCAGGCCCCGCAAACAGCACGAGACTCTGCGGCTGCGGCAACTGGCGCACGATCAGCGGCGTTGGCGCGGAAAGCTGCGCCTCTGGCGGCGCGGGCTGCGCCGCACCCTGCGGCAACGGCCCAAAAATCGTATCGAGCAACACGCCCGCCTGCGCCTCATCGATATCGCCGACAAGCGTCACTTGCAGCGTGGCGCGATTGAACAGCGCAGCGCGCCGCTCCTGCAACGCAGCGCGGCTGATCGCTTCAACGCCTTCGCGCGAAGTGCGGCGTGCATAAGGGTGATCGGGGTAAAGCGCCTGATCAAGCGCGAGATTGGCGATGTAGCTAGGATTGGTTTCGCGCGTGCGCAAGCCCACCAGCATCTGACGCTTGATCCGCCCCAGCGGCTCCGGATCGAAACGCGGCTCGTGCAGAGCCATGCGCGCCATCTCAACGGCGGCGTCGCGATTTTCACTCAGCGTCGTCATGCTCATGGCGACGCCGTCCCAGCCCGCCGCGAAGCTGACCGACATATTGAGCTCTTGAAGGCGCTCCTTGAATGCGTTGGCGTCGAGAGCGCCTGAGCCTTCCGTCAGCATGTCCGTCATCACGCCAGTGACGCCAATCATATTCGCCGGTTCGATGGCGGAGCCGCCGCGCCAATACGCGCGCATGACGATCATAGGCACTGTGGAATCGGACACGAGCCACGCGCTCACACCACCCGGCGAGGTGATCTCGCGGACCGGAATGGCGTGGCGCGACGCAGCGCTCTCAGCTTGATTGCGTTGCGCGTGCGCCGGTGCGGCGACAGCACTGAAAGCTAAGGCAATGGCGAGGAGCGCTCTCATTGGCCCTCCTCCGGCAATAACCAGCCGGTGACAGAAGCATCGATTACCAAGGTTTGCCGCGCCATCGTCAGCGCTTCGTCGCGAGTGACAGCCTCGATATCGCGCGGCCAGTTGACGACATCATCGATGCTTTCGCCCTGCGCCAGCGAGGCGCCGTAAATGTTGGCGAGCGTCTCCTGGCTGTCGCGTGAATAAACGGATGCGGCCGAAAGCGAAGATTTTGCGCGCGTGAGTTCGGCTTCCGTCGGCCCATCGCGTAGATACGTCGCGATCACTTCGTCGACCGCCGCTTCGAGCTGCTCCAACGTCACGCCTTCGGCCGGCGTCGCATAAACCGAGACGCTGCCGCCACCGAGGCCGCCGGTATTGGCGCCGGCGCCAGCGCTCACGGCGATGCGTTGCTCTTCTACGAGAGCCCGATAAAGGCGACTCGTTTCCGAGCCGCCGAGAATCTCGATCGCGACATCGAGCGCGTGCGCTTGGCGTCCTTCGTCGGTGCCGTAGCTAATGGCGCGATAAATGCGCGAGAGCGATGGTTGGCGCACTTTCTCATCGCGATGGCTGACGCGCATCGGTCCCACGTTTGGCGGATCGCTCACCCACGCACGCTCCGGCAGATCACGCGTCGGCCGCAGCCGCCCGTAATGACGCTCCGCCAACGGACGCAGTTCGGCCGCATCGATATCGCCGGCAACGACCAGGATCGCGTTATTTGGCGCATACCAAGTGCGATAAAATTCCAATGCGGTCTCGCGGTCGAGCGCGTTGATCTCGTGCAGCCAACCAATCACCGGCGTGCCGTACGGGTGATGCGGCCACAGCATCGCACGCATGCGCTCACCCAGCACAGCGCCGGGGCTGTTGTCGATCCGCTGGCGGCGTTCTTCGGCGATCACATCCCGCTCGGATGCGAACGTCTCATCGGAGAAGCGCAAATTGCGCATGCGATCCGCTTCCATGCCCATAACGAGTTCGAGCCGGTCGCGGGCGATGCGTTCGTAATAAGCGGTGTAATCTTGCGAGGTGAACGCGTTGTCGTCGCCGCCATTGCGGGCAACGGTGCGCGAGAATTCACCCGGCGCGATGTTGCGCGTGCCTTTGAACATCAGGTGTTCGAAGAAGTGCGCCACGCCCGAAGAGCCGCGCGGTTCATCGGCAGCGCCGACCCGGTACCAAAGCATGTGCGTGACCACCGGCGCGCGGCGATCAGTGATCACCACCACCTCGAGCCCATTGCGCAACGTGAAGGTTTCCGGCCGCGGCAGTTCGCGCGCTTCAGCGCCGCCCAGCAACAAGAAGCACAGCGCAAACATGAACAACGCGCCGACGCTTTGGCGCCGACGCGTTATCGCATTTCCGGAAAGGCTGAGCTTCATCCCTGCCCCTTCCCTTCTGTGAAAGGGGTTGAGTTGAGCGCCCAAGCTTAAGTGCCCGGGAGCTTGAAGCCGCCGCGATCGCGCTCGATCACGACTTGGCCGCCACCCGTGGCGCGACGGATAGATTCGTCATCTTCCAGACGGCGCGCTTCATCTTCAGCGTTGAGCGGCGCGGCGCGCGGGGCGCCAGAGCCGCCAAACGAGAGCACGCGATCAACGAAGCCTTCGTTGCGGCGAACGACGCCTTGCGCTTCGTAATCAATCGTGTCGCGAATATCGGCGTCGGCCGTTTCAGCGCCAGCGGCGGCGACGAGCGTGCGCTCACCGGTGCTCGCGGTCTGGCCGATGGTTTCACCGAAAAGCGCCACACGCGCTTCATCAGTCGGCTGCAATTCTTGCGGACGCGGCTCACCCGGACGCGGCGGACGTAAGTTGTAATCCGGCGGCAGCGTCAGCGGCGCTTGCGAGACAACCCGGAATTCATCCGGCGACGACTTCGTGGCGCCAATGGCGCGCTGCACGCTGGCGCAGCCTGTGGCCGCGGTCGCTGCGGCGATGACCGCCAAAAGTGCTAGTGGTTTGGACATCGGTCGTCCGCCTCCCTCAAATCTCTTGTCGCTTCTAGCTTGCCCTTGTGGCGCAAGCCAAGCCGGACTGCAGCGATGGGGCATCGCCCCGCAGTTTGACCGTTCTGGGGCGAATCTGCCCCTCAATTTCAGTTGCCTGGCCCCTGCGAGCCGCTACGGACGCCCCGCCACCAGGTTTTGGCTTGGCTCCAGGTGGTGCCCTTCCCGGGTTCGGTCTCGGCCACGAAGATCATGTCGTAGGCCAAAACCAGGGCGCCGACCGTGATGGCCGCATCGGCCACGTTGAACACCCAGGGGAACCAGAGGCCGTTGAAGTCCAAAAAGTCCGCCACCGCGCCAAAGCGGATGCGGTCGATGACATTGCCGAGTGCGCCGCCGATCACGAGGCCCAGCGCGATCGCGGTAATCTTGCGCTCCGCAGTGCGCAGCCACCAGGCGAAGACCCCTGAAATCACGAAGGAAAGCGCAACCAGCCCCCAACGCGCGACATCCTGATCGGCGCGCAGCAGGCCAAAGCTGATGCCCCGGTTCCAAACCATCTGAAGGTCGAAGAACGGCGTCAGCTCGACGAAGCGGCAGCCATAATTGGCTTCCAGGCACCCGGGCGGACTGAACCGCCCCGGACCGAGCACGATCCATTTGGTGATCTGATCCGCCACCAGAACGATGGCCGAGAGGGACAAGCCGAAGCGCAACATGGGCGCGGGTTATGGCTGGCGGGCGAGGCGGCGGCAAGCGCTGCCGCCGCGCCTGCCTCATTAGCCGCGCGCCGCATCCCAGGCCGCGACGGCTTCAGCGTCGCGCGGGGTGATATCGGGATAGCGCGGGTCGGCGGTGGCGGGATCGAAATACTTCCACGACCGCGCACACTTCACGCCCGGCGCTTTCTCGATCACGACCGCAACACCAGACATCTCCGGCAAGCGGAACGCATCGGCCGGCCCCTCGCCCGCTTCGATGACGATACCGCTGGTGATGCAGAGTTCTGCAAAGTCGATCGCCTGCAGGGAAGCACGCAGCGCGTCGTCCGCAACGAACACACGCGGGCAGGCTTCAAGCGCAGCGCCAATCACTTTCTCACGCCGCGCCACTTCGAGCGCACCCGTCACGACAGCGCGCGCTTCGCGGAGCTTCGCCATCTCCTCGCCCGCGAAATCATCTTCCCACGCCGCCGGCGTTTCCGGGAACGTGCGCAGGTGGACGGAAACGCTCTCCGGAAAACGCGTCAGCCACGCTTCTTCAGCTGTGAACGGCATGATCGGCGCAAGCCACGCTGTGAGACGCGAGAACGTCTCATCCAACACCGTGCGGCACGCACGGCGGCGGAATGAGCTTGGCGCGTCGCAATAAAGCGCGTCCTTGCGGACATCGACGTAGAAGGCCGAGAGATCGACGTTGCAAAACTCAACGATCGCCGAAAGCGCAACGCGCCATTGATAGGTGTCGTAGCCCCGGCGGACATCGCGATCGACTTCGTGCAAGCGATGGAGCAGCCAGCGTTCCATCAACGGCAGGTCGCGATCGAGCGGCACGCGTTCGCCATCCTCGAACCCGCGCAGCGCGCCCAAGCAAAAGCGCAGCGTATTGCGCAGCTTGCGATACATCTCGCCCGACTGATCAATCATGATCTTGCCGAGCCGTAGATCGTCGCCGTACTCAGCCGACGCGATCAGCAGACGCAAAATTTCGATGCCGTTTTGCTCGGCGATCTTCTGCGGCTCGATCGTGTTGCCGATGGACTTGGACATCTTCATGCCCTTCTCGTCCATCGTGAAGCCGTGCGTGATCACCTCGTCATACGGCGCCTTGCCGCGCGTGGCGCAGCTTTCAAGCAAGGACGAATGAAACCAGCCGCGATGCTGGTCCGAGCCTTCGAGATAGATCGTCGACACCGGGTTCGCGAACGACGCCCGCGTCGGCGCTTCCGGGTTGCCGATCACGAATGCATGCGTTGAGCCCGAGTCGAACCACACATCCAAAATGTCTTCGACCTTCTCGTAATCGTCGGCCTTGTACTTCGCGCCCAGAAAATCCTGCGCCGCCGTCGCCCACCAAACGTCAGCGCCGCCCTCTTTCATCGCCGCGAAAATACGCGCATCGACTTCATCGTCCTGCAGGATCGAACCATCGCTCTTCTTCACGAAGATCGGCAGCGGCACGCCCCACGCACGCTGACGCGACACCAGCCAGTCCGGCCGATCCTCGATCATGCCGCGGATACGGTTGTAGTCCTTCGTCTCGCCCGTGCGCTTCTGCCCCCAATCGACGCGATCGATTTCATCGAGCGCGATCTGGCGCAGCGTCTTGCCATCGCGATACGGCTTATCGAGCGCAATGAACCATTGCGGCGTGTTGCGGAAGATCAGCGGCGCTTTGCTGCGCCACGAGTGCGGATAAGAGTGCTTCAACTGCCCGCGCGCGAGCAGCGCATGCTCTTCGATGAGCGCATCGATCACTGCCTTGTTCGCTGGCCCATCCTTGCCGAGACCTTTGCCTTCGAGCTGAATGATTTCCAGCCCCTCAAAACCCGGCGCTTCCTTCGTGAAGCGACCCTCTTCGTCTACGGTGAACGGAATCCCTTCTTGGCCGAAGTGCTTGGTCCAGATGATGAAGTCGTCAGCGCCATGCCCCGGCGCGGTATGAACGAAGCCCGTACCAGCATCGTCAGTGACATGATCGCCTGCGAGCAGCGGGACGCCGAACGCGTACTCACCGCCCTTGTCTGGCGTTCTCTGCCATTCATCGAACGGGTGACGGCATGAATCGATCTTGGATGGATCAATATCCTGAAGGCGCGTGTAGCGAGACGCCTTCGCGGCAGCAAAAGTGTCTGATGCGCGAGCATCTGCGAGCACAAACTTCTCGCCTGCACGAACCCAAGGTTCAAACGGGAGGTCTTTTTCGATCTCTTCTACCTGGTAGAGGCCGTACTTGATCGAGGGATTGTAAGCGATCGCCCGGTTGCCGGGGATCGTCCAAGGAGTCGTGGTCCAGATCACTACATTGACGCCACCGCCAAGGTTTTGCGTGATGTCGTAGCCATTGATCTCGAACTTCACCCAGATCGTCGGGCTCGTTTTCTCCTGATACTCCACCTCAGCTTCCGCCAGCGAGGTCCGCTCCACCGGGCTCCACATCACGGGCTTACTGCCGCGATACACAAGCCCTGTCCGCACCACGCGCAGAAACTCACGCGCGATTGCAGCTTCGGCGTCGAAGCTCATTGTCGTGTAGTAATTGTCCCAATCGCCTTCGATGCCTAAGCGGCGAAACTCATCGCGCTGCAGCGGGATCCACTTGTCGGCGTACTCGCGGCACGCGCGGCGAAACTCGACCGCAGGCACCTCAGCCTTCTTCCGCCCAGCTTTGCGAAAATCCTCTTCAACCTTCCACTCGATCGGCAGGCCGTGGCAGTCCCAGCCCGGCACGTAATCGCAATCGAAGCCCGCCATCTGCTTCGTGCGCACCACGAAGTCTTTCAGGATTTTGTTTTCCGCGTGCCCGATATGGATCGCGCCGTTGGCGTAAGGCGGGCCATCGTGAAACACGACCTTCGGCCGCGCCGCCGCTTCTTTGCGCAGCAAATGATAGAGCCCAATCTCGGCCCAATGCTTCACACGCTCGGGCTCCTTCTTCGGCAGCCCCGCGCGCAGCGGAAAAGGATCGCCCGGCAGGTCGGGCAAAAAGACGGTCTCGCGGTAATCGCGACCAAGAGATGCGTTTTTTGGCGCATCGGCCATGAGGTCTATTCTCCAGTGAAGCGAATGTGATGTAGCCGTCCCGGTCCCGCGGAGCACCGACTTTTCGGGCTCAACGTGGGCCGGGCCTCAAATTCGGAGGCTGGCTATGGGGGAACGGTGGGTCACAGTCACGTGTTGGCCTGTATCACCCCGGTTCGCGGAACGCCACATGCATTGCCGAGGGCGCTCCAGAGGTCTAAATGCCCCGCCTTCCCGTAAGAACATCACAGACCATGACCAACGCGCACGATTTCAGTTTCGCCAAGCTCGACGAGCCGGGTGAAATCAAGCTTGAGGAGTTTGCCGGCAAGGCGATCCTCGTGGTCAACGTGGCGAGCGCGTGCGGCTTCACCTCGCAATACCGCGATCTCGAAGCGCTGTACGAAGCGAAGGTCGGCAAGGGCCTCGTGATCCTTGGCGTGCCCTGTAACGATTTCGGTCATCAGGAGCCAGGCGAAGCCCGCGAGATCCGCGAGTTCTGCGACACCTCTTACCACGTGACCTTCCCGATGACGGACAAGGTCGAGATCAGCTCACCAGCACGCCGTCACCCGTTCTACCAATGGGTCGCAGAAGAGCTTGGCGAGAGCGCGCTGCCGCGCTGGAATTTCCACAAATACCTAATCGGCAAGGACGGCGAACTCATCGGCGCGTACGGCTCCAAGACCGCTCCCCTCGCCCCCGACATGCTGGACGCCATCAAGGAAGCGCTCTGCGCCTAGTGCGCTAAAGCTTCGTCCAGCTTCGCTGGCGCCCCGCCCATTTTCGGGCGAGGCTTCAGCGCCAGCATCGCAAACGCCGATAATCCAATCACTACCGCCAGCAATAAAAACTGGTCGTTGAACGTCATCACTAGCGCTTCGCGATCGAGCAGAGAGGCATAGCGCATCAGCGCTTGGCGCTCGGGATCAGCTGCTCCCGCCTGCTCCAGATAGGATTGCGCGCCGGCGATCATGCCCGCGATGTGCGGATTGTTCGGATCGGCGGCGGCGTAAAGCTCTTGCCGGTGCAACGCATACGAATGCGCCTGCACCGTCGCCAACGCCGCAATGCCGAACGCGCCGCCGAGATTACGCATCGTGTTGAAGAGCCCGGCGCCCGCATGCACCAGCTGCGGCGGCAGCGATTGCAGCGCCGGCTGCATGACCGAGGTGAACGTCATCATCAGCCCCAGCGCGCGCAACACTTGCGGCCAAGCCATCTCCCAGAAGCCGGCCTCCGCGGTCAGATGCGCCTGTACCCAGCAGCTGAGCGCCACCAGCATGAAGCCCAAAAAGCCGAGCGCGCGCGTGTCGGGCATGGTGCGGCCAAGCCGGCCGATAATCGGCGCGCTCAAGAACATGACCGCGCCCTGCACGAACATCGTGTGTCCGATCTGGAGCGCGCTGTACCCCCGCACCGAGCCTAGGAAGAGCGGCGTCAGAAACACCGAGCTGAAGAGGCCAAGCCCGAGAATAAATCCAAGCCCGGCGCCGATCGCGAACGTTGGCGAGCCGAACGGTTTGAGATCGACGATCGGCGTTTCCACCTTGAAGGCGCGATAGAAAAAGAGCGCAGCGCCCGCCGCTGAAACCAGCGCCCATGTGACCACTTCGCCCGATGCGAACCACTCGTTCGCCGGCCCCTCTTCAAGTGTGTACTCCGCCGCGCCTAAAAACAGCGCGAGCCCGAACAGACCGATCAAATCGATCTTCTTCAGCAGATTGAAGTTGGGCTTATCGAGCGAACCCATCGTGTTCCAGATGATCGCCGTAATGATCACGCCGGGCACGACATTCACCCAAAACAGCGCCCGCCACCCCAGCATCTCGGCAACGTAGCCGCCGATCGTCGGGCCAAGCGATGGCGCCAGCGTAATCACCATCCCCATCATCGCGCCGGTCATCGCCTGCAAACGCTGTGGGAACGCAAGATAGAGCGTCGCCATCACCGTCGGGATCATCGCCGCACCGGAGAAGCCCTGCAGCGCCCGAAAGAAGATCAGCGAGCCAATGTCCCACGAGAACGCGCACAGCAGACTCGCAAACGAAAACGCCAGCGCCGAGATGCAAAAGAGCAGCCGCGTACCAAGCGCGCGGCCCAGAAAGCCGGAGAGCGGAATGCCAATGACTTCCGCGATCAGATAAGCCGTCTGGACCCAAGAAATTTCATCGCGACTCGCGCTCACGCCCGCTTGAATCGAGCCAATCGCGCTAGCAACGATTTGAATGTCGAGGATGGCCATGAACTGGCCGACCACCATGGCGATAAAGCCGATCCAGATGGCGAGCGGCGGTGAATCGTCTGGCTTAGCCGCAGGCGCGGCGGCATTCATTCGCGTGTGTCCACCGTGACGCTGGCGGAGAGGCCAGGCCGCAGGAGCTCAATCCCCTCTTGCCCCGGTTCGATGCGAATCCGCACCGGCACGCGCTGGACGATCTTGGTGAAATTGCCAGTCGCAGTGTCGGTTGGGATGATCGAAAATTCCGAACCCGAAGCTGGCGCGATCGAGTCAACGACGCCGCGTAGACGCACCCCATGCGCGACGTCCGGCCGGATCACCACCGGCTGCCCGGCGTGAAAGCGCTCGATCTGCGTCTCTTTGAAGTTCGCGACGATGTACACTGATTGCAGCGGCACAACCGACATCAGCGGCGAGCCGGTGCGCACGAGTTGGCCGACTTGCACTTGGCGATCGCCCACCACGCCGTCGATCGGCGCACGGATGATGGTGCGTTCAAGATCGAGTTCAGCGGCCGCCAGTTGCGCGCGCGCCGCATCGACGCCAGCAGCAGCGGCGGTGAAGTCACCGCCCGCTTCGCGCGATTGGATCTCCAGCTGCTGCATGCGCGCCGGTGAGAGTAAGCCGCGCTCGGCCAACGGCCGGTAGCGCTGCACATCTGCGGACGCTAGCGCTCGGTGCGCCTGCTCCGAAGCACGCGAGCCCTCGGCTTGCGCGAGCGCGGCGCGTGCTGCGTCGACGCGCGCTTGGTAATCGGTCGGATCGATCTGCACCAAGATATCGCCGGCGTGGACGCTCTGGTTCTCCGCCGCCGGCACCGACTGCACGTAGCCTTCGATCTTTGCAGAGATGAGCGAGATGTCGGCGCGCACGTAGGCGTTGTCCGTCGCTTCGTGAAAACGCCCGCTCACAAACCAGTTGATGGTGAAAATAGTAATCACAAGCAAAAGCGCGCCGGCGCCAAGAAAAGCCGCGCCCCGCGCGCCTAAGCGTCGCATGACGGCTTGCGCCCTTGCGGGCCCGCGGGCCGGCTCGACCCGCAATCCAGCGTCTTCAGGCATGATTTTGCAGGTCCTTTGCGCAAGCTGGCGCTGCCATCTTATGTAATTAGGGCTACGATCGGATCAAGCAGTGCTTGCGCGACAGTTTTGCTGGGCGGTATCGTCCCCGTGGAAGCAAAATGACAGCAAGCGCCCCGCCCACCGAAGATAAAACTGACGCTCGACCAGTAGATCGCGGCGTTGCCCGGCGGCAAGCGTTCCTGCAGGCCGCCCGGCAAGTCTTTCTCGACCAGGGCTACGAAGCCGCCAGCGTGAACGACGTTGTACGCTTGGCCGGCGGATCGCTCGCGACGCTCTATTCCCAGTTCGGCAACAAGGAAGGCCTGTTCTTCGCCTTCATGCAGGATCAGCACGACCGCTTCGCGCGCGAGATGCGCCCGGAACGCGTTGACCATTTGCCGCTCGAACAAGCGTTGCAGACTGTAGGAGAACACTTCCTGCGCCGGCTGTTGCAGAAGGACAGCCTAGCCTTTTACCGGATCATGGTGAGCGAAGGCCCGAAACTGCCTGTCGAAATGCGCCGCTATTTTACGTCGGGCGGCATGAGCCAAGTTCAAGATGAACTCCACGCGCAGCTCGTTCACGCCGGACTGAGCGATAGCGACGCCCGCGAGTGCCTCTCCTACTTCATCGAATTGCTGCGCAGTCACCACCACTTCCAGGCCATCAGCGAGCCGACATATTCGGTCTCCGACGCCGATCTGAAAGCGCACGTGCAGCGGGCCGTAAAGTTCCTGCTGAACGGCATGAAGCTGGCTTAGATCGCCGCTCATCGTTCATTCAGGTACGGTTCAGCCGCCGTTCAACAAGGTTACAGGGCGAGGGTGCGCCGTAAGGCGCACAGGGAGCCTCAAGATGAAAAAAGCTCTCATTGCGGCGGTCGCCGCTTTGAGCGCGACAGCGTGGGTGGCGACGCCAGCCTACGCCCAGCGCAATGACGATCGCGGAGGCCGACACGAACGTGGCGACCGCGGCGGTCGTGGTGGTGATGACGGCCAACGCAATCGCGGCGGCGATCGTGGTGAAAACCGCGGCGATCGCGGCCAGCGCGGCGATCAAGGAAATCGAGACCGCAGGCCAGACCCGCAAATCGTGCAGCCGCAACGCCCGGTTCAAGCCGAAGCGCCGCGCCCACGCGAAACAGCCCCAAGTTCAGGATTGCTCGGCGGCGCCGAACGCGGTCGCGGCGACGTCGTTGATGGACGTGGTCGTGGACGCGGCGACGCCAACACCAATGGCGGCCGAGGCGGAGACGGCCGCGGCAATTGGAATGGCAACGGCCAAGGCGAAGGCCGTGGCAATGTCGTAGGCCGCGATCGCAGCGGCGACGGCCGTGGCAATGTTGATGGTCGCGGCGGTGATGGCCGGGGCAACTGGAACGGCAACGGTCAAGGCGATGGCCGTGGCAACGTCGGAGGCCGTGATCGCGGCGGCGATGGCCGCGGCAACTGGAACGGCGACGGTCGCGGGCGCGATGGCGCTGGCGGTCGCGACGGCGATGGCCGTGGCCGCGATGGCAATTGGAACGGTGACGGACGCGGACGTGACGGGGCCGGCGGACGCGACGGTGATGGTCGTGGCCGTGATGGCAATTGGAATGGCGATGGCCGTGGCGGTGACGGCCGCGGCGGCGATGGCCGTGGCAATTGGAATGGCCGTGACCGCAACAGCGGCTTACTCGATCGCGGTCGCAACGTCATCGATCGCGGCGGGCGTGACTTCACGCGCGGCGATTGGGGCCGTGACGGACGGCGCGACGAAGATCGCTGGCGCCGTCATCGCAGTTCGCACCGCGATTGGGATCGGCCGCGCTACTCGCACTGGAATCACGTGCGGCACGGCTATTACTTCGACCGCGGCTACTCGATCATCATCGGCAGCTACTGGGGCCACAATTACTATTGGTGGAACTACGATGGCTGGCGGCGCCCATATCGCGGCTGGGAAGTTGGCTACATCCTGCCGTACAACATCTATTGGGAGCCGATCCCGTACGACCTCTACTATCGCCTGCCGCCCGCTCCCTATGGCTGCCGGTATGTGATGGTCGACCGCGACGTGCTGCTGATCGTGGTGTCGACCGGCCTGATCCTCGACGCGATGATGTATTACTGACGCGCCGAGCAGATCAAAAAATTGAGCCGCCTCGTTTATGCGAGGCGGCTCTTTTTTGTTCAGTGCAACACCACTCGGCGCGCGGGCATCGCCACGATCGGCGGCGGCGGTCCTGGCGGCGGTGGCGGATCGCTGACGGGGGGCTCGGGCACCTCTGTCGGCGGTTGCGGCGGCGGCTCAGGTGAATCGGGTTCGGGATTGGTGGGACGGTTCATCGCAGCAGAACGCACCACCGGCCATAAGGCTCCCGCCTAATCGCGGGCCGGCGTGCCGATCTCGAGCAACGCCATAGCGCGCGGCGAATCCTCAAGCGCGAAATACCCGTCCGCGTCAGTATCCAGCAAAGCGAACCGCCGCAGCGCGCAAGCCTCATACTCCGCTTGAGTGACGCGCCGGCTGAGATCGGTGTCGCAAGACATTACCGGCTCAACGATATCGAACAGCGCAAAGTGCGCCATCATGGCGGGCGGATCGGGCTCAGCCGAATTGCGCGAGGCGCGAGGTGCGCGCGGATCGGGCGTGCCGCTGCTGGGCTGCCTCGGCGGACGCGCCCGCGCTGGCGGCGGCCGCGCCGCGGCGAGCTCTGGCGCCTGCTCGCGCCAGATAGCGCTCGATTCCAAAGAGGTGACTGTACCGTCGCGATTTGAGTCGAGCGTCGTTAGAAAGAAGTTCAGCGGCTGGGCGACGAACTCTGCCCGGCTGATGCGTCCATCGCCATCTTGATCGGCGGCGTTGAACCACGTGCGAATGGGCGGCGTAACGTGGTCGCCGCGGAACGGCTCGCCCATCGGGCTCAAGAACAGCGGCCCACTGGGCACGGACCTCTGCGCCTGCGCAGCGCCTGTCAGCGCTAGGCCCGCGACGATTACCGCGACCGCAACCGCACCAGTTCTCATCCCATCACTCCCTCACACTTCGCGCCACGATAAACCGGCAGAGTGTGTCTGAGCTATGTCACGTGATGCGGCGAATGGCGCTCAGCCGAAGAACATGTTCCAGATGACACGCCCCGGCGCGACCGCAGTGACGCCGGCAATAACGAGGCCGACATAGAGCCCGATCATAGCCTGCGCATGCGACATGACTTTCACTCGCGCCAGCCACAGAGCCATGGGCACGCCGATCAGCGACATCACCGAGAAAATGTGGATCGGACTGAACTGGCCGTCGCGCATATCGCGGATGAAGAACGTGGCGATTGCCGTCGACAACATCGCCGCCGCCCATATCCAACCAAAGGTCCGGTGCAGCGCCCGCCCCTTCGGCAACAGAAATTGCACCGGACCAAGCACGAGCGCGATGGCGACGGTCGCCAAATGAAATTGGACCAGCGCGCTCTCGGCCATGAGCGGCGCAAGGTCGAACTTCAGCGTGTGCGGCAGCGCCACGCTCCACGCCCCTGGCGTGAACACAAAAACGGCGACCACCAGCAGCATGCAGCCGCCGAAAATCACCCAACCCATGCGCCGCTCGCCTCGCGCTTCGGACGCCCGCTCAACCTGGCTCATACTCACCTCCGCGATATACTTTGATATTCAAAGTTCTCTGCGGGGGCAATCAAAAAAGCGGGTTAGCCGGCGGCTGCGCGTGGTTGACGGTAGCGGCCAAGCCCCCTAAATCCCGCCCGTTAGCAACTGGTGCGGCTGAGTGCCAAACCCCGGTTCCGCTAAAAAGGCATTTTGAAGCAAGGGAGTAACCCAGTGGCGAGCTTTCGTCCTCTGCACGACCGCGTGCTCGTGAAGCGCGTGAAGGAAGAAGAAAAGACCCGTGGCGGGATCATCATTCCGGAAACGGCTCAAGAAAAGCCGCAAGAAGGCGAAGTCGTCGCCGTCGGTCCGGGCACCCGCGATGAAGATGGCGAGCGCATCGAACTCGACGTGAAAGTCGGCGACCGCATCCTGTTCGGCAAATGGTCGGGCACGGAAGTGAAGGTCGACGGCGAAGAGCTCCTCATCATGAAGGAGTCGGACGTCCTCGGCATCATCGAAGAGAAGAAGGCGAAGAAGAAGGACGCGGCCTAACAGCCAGCTCCGCTTCGCATCACAATTTCAATTGAAGAGGTACAAACACCATGGCTGCTAAAGTCGTGCAATTCGGCGCCGATGCCCGTGAGCGCATGCTCCAAGGCGTCGACATTCTCGCCAACGCGGTAAAAGTCACGCTCGGCCCCAAGGGCCGCAACGTCGTGATCGAAAAGTCCTTCGGCGCTCCGCGCACCACCAAGGACGGCGTCACCGTCGCGAAGGAAATCGAACTGGAAGATAAATTCCAGAACATGGGCGCCCAGCTCATTCGTGAAGTTGCGTCCAAGACCAACGACGAAGCCGGCGACGGCACCACCACCGCCACCGTGCTGGCTCAAGCCATCGTCCGCGAAGGCATGAAGGCCGTCGCTTCGGGCCGCAATCCGATGGATCTGCGCCGCGGCATCGACAAGGCGGTTCTCGCCATCGTCGAAGACCTGAAGAAGCGTTCGAAGAAGGTCACCGGCTCGGAAGAGATCGCCCAAGTCGGCACCATCTCCGCCAACGGCGATACCGACATCGGCAAGTTCCTGGCCGACGCGATGGGCAAGGTCGGCAACGAAGGCGTCATCACGGTTGAAGAAGCCAAGTCGCTCGAAACCGAACTCGAAGTCGTCGAAGGCATGCAGTTCGACCGCGGCTATCTCTCGCCGTACTTCATCACCAACGCCGACAAGATGGAAGCAACCCTCGAAGATCCGCTGATCCTGCTCTTCGAAAAGAAGCTCTCGTCGCTCCAGCCGATGCTCCCGGTTCTCGAAGCCGTCGTGCAATCGCAACGTCCGCTGCTGATCATTGCTGAAGACGTCGAAGGCGAAGCGCTCGCCACCCTCGTCGTCAACAAGCTGCGCGGCGGCCTCAAGGTTGCCGCCGTGAAGGCGCCGGGCTTCGGCGATCGCCGCAAGGCCATGCTGGAAGACCTCGCCATCCTCACGGGCGGCCAAGTCATCAGCGAAGACCTCGGCATCAAGCTTGAGAACGTCACCATCGACATGCTCGGCAAGGCCAAGAAGGTCGTCGTGAAGAAGGACGACACGACGGTCGTCGACGGCGCCGGCGCCAAGAAGGACATCGAAGCGCGCGTGGGCCAAATCCGCAAGCAAATCGAAGACACCACGTCCGACTACGACAAGGAAAAGCTGCAAGAACGTCTGGCGAAGCTCGCCGGCGGCGTTGCGGTGATCAAGGTCGGCGGCGCGACGGAAGTCGAAGTCAAGGAACGCAAGGACCGCGTTGATGACGCCCTGAACGCCACCCGCGCGGCGGTGGAAGAAGGCATCGTCCCCGGCGGCGGCACGGCGCTCCTGCGCGCTGCGTTCAAGCTCAACATCAAGGGCGACAACGAAGACCAGAACGTCGGCATCGGCATCATCAAGAAGGCGCTGGAAGCCCCGATCCGTCAGATCGTGGAAAACGCCGGCGTTGAAGGCTCGATCGTTGTCGGCAAACTGCGCGAGAACAAGGACGACAATTACGGCTTCAACGCCCAGACCGAAGAATATGTCGACATGGTCAAAGCCGGCATCATCGACCCGGTGAAGGTCGTGCGCACGGCGCTGCAAGACGCAGCCTCGGTCGCGGGCCTGATCATCACCACCGAAGCCTCGATCGCCGAAGCCCCGAAGAAAGATTCGGGCCACGGCGGCGGCGGCATGGGCGGCGGCGGCATGGGCGGCATGGGCGGCATGGATTTCTAATCCAGCCACCTACCGACAAAGCATCAACGGCGGAGCGCAAGCTCCGCCGTTTTTGTTTGCACTAACTCCGCCTGCAAAAACTCGGAGCGACGTCAGAAGCTCTGAACATGTTCAGCACGAAATTCGGCCGGCTACCGCGCTCAGCCGCCACGATCGACATCACCCGCGGGTGATCCTCCGCCACGCAATACGCATACATGGTCGCGCGACCGCTGCGCGCGGGCTGTTGCGAAATCAGCTCAAACGGCGCGCGCGAAGCGAGCACGTCCTGAACGTGCGCGCGAAGAGCCTCACTATCGCCGCGGTCGATACCGAACGAACACCCGCCATTCGGCAAGCGCATCACATGCGTGGTGTTTACCGTCGTCGACTGCCAAGCATGTGTGGCGAGATTCGACCCTGTCCCTCGCGGATCGACCGAATACCAATCTTCGTTGCCATCCAGTTGTGACTCGAATGACTGGCCGTCGAACACCACGGCGGCGCAAATCGAGACAGCCTGTTCAGCGATCTGTGTCGCCGTATCGAACACGCCGACATCCTGCGCCCGCGCAGGCTGCCCACTCAAGACGATGGCCGCCAACGCACCTACCAACGCTCTCACAGGCTTCATGCACTCCCCCCATCGGCCGGCGCCCACTGGCATGCTCCTATGACGGCGCACCCGGCGCAAGATGAGCTGGCTTGCGAGGATCGCGTTGCCGCGCCCTATCGCCGGGCCCTCGCCTCACGGCCGGAGCAAAGAGCCGGGACTCACGAGCGCGCCGGCCCTTCCCGCTTCCACATTCCCGCGCCAAAATGCGCGGATGCGGGGGATTCTGAAACGCGCGCAGGCTTGGCTCACGAAGGCCAACCATTTTGCCGTGTGGCTGGTCGTCACCGCGCTCAACATCTTCGCGCTCGTCGCGCTGCTCGCAGCCAGCCGCAACTCCGATGTCCTGAACGGCGCCGCCGGCCTCTTGCTCCTCTTCACGCTGCCGCTGCTCGGACTCGCGCCCGCCACCCTGCTCCACGAACTCGGCCACGCCATCGCTGCGCGGCTTTGCGGCTGGCGCGTCTGGATCATCTGCGTCGGCCCCGTCTTGGTGCGCTTCTCCTCGCGCCTCATCATCGAGACGCGCCCCTCGCTCGGCGGCGACGCTGGCGGCTTCGTACTGCCCGCGCCGCGCAGACCCGAGCAAGCAACCAAGCTGCGCAAGATCATCGTCACCGCGGGCGGGCCGATCGCGAGCATCGTCGGCGCCGCGCTCGCATTTTGGATTGCCGCGCCGTGGGTAGAGGATCGCGGTTGGGAGGGGCTCCTCGCAGCCGCCATCTACGTGTTTGGAATCTCCTCCGTAACGTGCGCAGTACTAACGCTCTGGCCCACGCGCGATCGGCGCGGCGTCGGCAACGACATTGTTCAAATCCTCGATGCGATGCGCCTGCAGCCCGATCCGCGACAAGTCTACTTCCGCTACGCGCTCGGCCTCATCGAATTCGGCTTCCAGCCGGAGGAATGGGACGCGCACGTCGCCCGCGAAATCGACGTCGACCTCGCCAGCGCCACGCCGAGCGAAGGCGCGCGTCTCGTCGCCTTCCTGCAAGCGCTGACGCGCCACGACTTCGAGCGCGCGCGGGCGCTCGCGCTTGAACCCGACAAGCAGCAGCTCGGCGCAACGCACTATCTGCACGCATGGCGGAACGTCGAGGATGGCGACTTCGCCGCCGCCGACGATGCCCTCGCCCGCAGCAAAGGCGCCGGCTTTCACTCAGCCTGGCTGATGCAAGTGCGCGAAATCGCGCTGATCGGTGTTCTCGCCGCAAGCGGCGACCGCGCCGACGCCAAGGATCGCTACAATCGCTTGCGTCACGCACTTTGGTCCAGCACGCCGCTCAACCGAGCCATCTCAGCACTGCTCGATCGCGCCATGCAAGGACCGCTCGGCGTGGCGCTGAACGCCAGCGCAACAGTCGCTTAGCAGCGCCTCACGGCGGCGAAACCAACGCCGGCGCAGTGTCGCTCAGCGCGCCGTCGTTCGCTTCAGGCTCGACGCCGATGAGGTGCGCGATGAGCGGATAGATCGAGACATTGTCGAACGTGTCCAGCCGCACGCCCTCCTCAAACGCGGGCCCATGCGCGATGAACAGCGCCGCCATCTCGGGCGCCGCTGGATCGTAGCCGTGCGCGCCCCGCGTTTGCCCCGGATAGGCGCGCATCTGCGCACTACGATAGCGCCAGCCGATTTCCGCCAAGCACACAATCGCCGGAATGCGCCGGTGTGTGCCGAAGTGGAAGCGCGCCGGCATCTCGCTCTTGCGCCAGCACTCGCCATGCGGATGCGCGCCAAGCAGCGCCCGCTCCACCTCGGATTCGCGCCCCGACAATGGCTCGACGCCTGCCAACGGCCCATCCCAGACCACGCGCGCCATTTCTGCGCTGACCACAGCATCGAGTTCAATGAACCGGTCGTCTGCCACTTCCGCCATGCCGTGATCAGCGACGATCACGAAATTCACGCGCTCCTCGAGCCCGCGCGTCGCGAGACCCGCGAGCAAACGCGCAAGGGCAGCGTCCACCTGCGCCGCCGCACTCGTGGTCTCCGGCGCGTCCGGACCGTTGCGATGCCCGGCCGTGTCCACGATGTCGAAATAGAGCGTGTAAAACGAAGCCGGCTCTGGCTCATCGAGCCACGCCAGCAACACATCGACGCGCGCGAAGTCCGGCAGTGATTGATCGAACGCGCGCCAGCGATACGGCCGCATCCCCCGCAATTCATAGTCGGAGCCCGGCCAGAACATGGTCGCGCTGCGCACGCCCTGCCGCTCAGCCGTGATCCAAATCGGTGTGCCGCCCTCCCACCAAATCGGATCAGCGCCAACGACGCGATCGGACAACGTGAACACAACCCCAGGCCGAAGCGGATCTTCCATCCGATTGTTGACGACGCCGTGGCGATCCGGGCGGAGGCCGGTGACGAGACTATAATGATTGGGGAACGTCAAAGATGGAAAGCTCGGGCGGACCTCCGCCAACACGCCAGTCTCGGCCAAGCGCGATAGCGTCGGCGTTTCACCGCGCTCCAGATAATCGGGCCGAAATCCGTCGATGGACACTAGGATCGTGATCGGCGGAGTAAGCTCTGAGGCCCCTTCTTCGCGATGCGCGCAAGCCGCGAGCAGCACGCACGCGCTGAGCGCCAATCCTCGCAGCCAAACAAAGCTCATGCCGATGCCCCCACAATTTCGAGCTGTCTTGCACTCGAACGCGACAATCGCATGACGCGCGACCCTTCAAAGAAAAAGGAGCGGTCCTGGGGAACCGCTCCTTCAAAGGCGTCTCTCGGGGAGGAGAGAATTTAGAACTCAGCGCGCAGCGTCAGCGTCACCGTTTGCGGCGCGCCAAGGCTGTAGAAGCCTGTGCCGCCGTTTGCGCCGGTGCTGATCGTGCTGAGATATTCCTCGTCGAACAGGTTGATCACGTTGAGCTGAAGATACGTGTTCTCGTTGCCCAGCGACTCGCCAAGATCCCAACGCGCATCAAGATCGAACGTAACGTATTCCGGCGCGACTTCGGTGTTGAAGTCGTTGGCGAAGCGCTCGCCGACAAACTTGCCTTGCAGCCCGAACGTCACCGGGCCGAGTTCGTATTCGGCGCGCGCCGCGTACGTCCAATCGGCGACACCCGGAAGCCGGTTGCCCGCACCTTGGACTTGGCCGGGCAGATTGTTCTGCAGTTCGCTGTCGGTGTAGCTGACCGAGCCAAACAACGAGAACGCGTCCGTCACTTCGAAGCCGGCTTGACCTTCAAAACCCCACATGTCGACATCACCGACGTTGCGGGCGATGGCGAACGTCGGATCGTTCGGATCGACAGAACGGATGATCCGGTTCTGGAACTGCGTGTACCAGCCCGTAACGCCAACGATCGCGCGGTCGGTATTGTAGCGCCAGCCAAGATCGTAGGTTTGCGTGGTTTCCGGCTGCACGCGCTGCAACTCTTCCACGGTGTTGCCACCATAGAGATCGTCTGTACGCGGGGCGGAGAGGCTTTCAGCGTAAGCGGCGAAAATTTGTTGGTTTTCGGCCGGACGCCAAGTGACGCCGACGTTCGGGAGAATGTCGTCGTACTGAACCGTCGCCTCGAACGGCTGCGAGTATTGTGTGGCGCCGCCAAACGTGACGAAGCCGTCCGGCTCAAGCACGTTGACCAGCGTCGGCGTTTGGGCCGTGCAATACTGCGTCGACGAGGTGCTGCCGCCAACGGCGAAGCAGCGCTGATTGAGTTCACGCTCGAACTCCGGCGCGCGAACGCCGAGCACAACCGTCAGTGCATCGTCCATGAAGTCGCCGCGGTACTCGGCGCTCAACTGGCTGAGGCTCGCCACAGAGCTGCGATCACGCTTTTGGAAGATGCGGCCGTCAGCGGTCAGGATCGGTGCGCCGAAGCCTTCGCGGCCGCCGAACACGTCCGTCGGATCGCCATTGGCGTTAAGGCGTGAATACTCGCCCGTTTGGCGGTGGTTGCCGTAATCGTACGTGTAAGCAACGCGCACGCGATTATTGGGATTTACATCCCAGATGAGCGATGACGTCACACCCGCGCGGTTCGTCGTCGTGTTGGACGGCGAGTAGAGGCGGACAGTGTCCAAACGGTCGCCGTCACCGTTGAGATCGACCCCGCCCGCACCAAGGCGCGCATTGGTTTCCGACACGGTTTCTGTGCCACCGCCGTTGGCGCGCACGAACTGATAGTTCGGGTCAATCGTGAGCGTCAGCGCATCGGTGAGTGAGAAACGCGATTGGCCGCGAATGTTGCCCGTGTTCGACGGGTTGATGCGCGTGCCGATATAATTGCCGCAAGCATCCGCGCCTTGCGCGCCAGCGCCACCGGGGTTGGTGGTGCAGTTGGCGTCATAGATCGGCGTCACGCCGGCATTGAAGTTCGCCAGTGACAAGCCGCGATAAAAATTGTTGCGGTTCTCGTTGTAGTGGAAGGCGAGGCTGACGAAGTCGCCGTTGTCACCAAGCGGCTGATAGATACGGCCGTTGTATTGCTCTTTTTGAATCTCACCCGGTCCGACGAAATGGTCGTACTCGGTGAACGAGGCCGAACCAAACGCGCGGGTGCCGAATGGGCCGATCTCGCCCGTGTCGGCGCGCAGGAAGATGCGGCCGTAATTGTCGGTGCCGCTCGAAACTTGCGCCAGAACGCCAAAGTCGGTGTCCGGGATCGCGGTAACGTAGTTGACCGTACCGCCCGTTGCCGCCGCGGTCGGGCTGTCGACGTCAGTCGTACCCATGTTCACGCTGGCGCGGGTGATCAATTCCGGATCGAGTTGCTGGTTGGAGTAGATGGCGTAGTTGCCGGTGTCGTTCAGCGGCACGCCGTCGAAGGTCAGCGAAACCCGCGCGCCGTCGAAACCGCGCATGGTCAAGTTGCCGCCTGAAGAGCCGTACGCGTCGTTATTGTCGAACTGCACGCCCGGGATCAGATTGATCGAGTTGAGGATCGTTTGCCCCGGCTGCTGCCGTTCGATGAATTCTTCGGTGATCGTGGCGCGCGCTTTCGGCGCCGTTTCCGCGACGATCGCGCCATCGATCGAGCGGCGCGTACCGGTTACAACGACCGTATCTTCTTCCTGAACTTGTGAACCGGTCGACTGCGCGTGTGCGACCCCGCCCATCGTCATCGAGAGCGCGGTCAGCGCCACGCCCGACAGAAATTTCTTGGACAACATTTTGAGACACCCCTCGAGTTTGAGGATGGCCTCTTCCATCCCCCCTCGTGGTGCGGCTGCTAACGACGCTTCTTAAAAGTGATGCGACGCGACGCTGAAGTTTATGTGTCGCCGACATGAAAGTGTTGCGTATGCCGCAACGGCGCCAACGCTTTAGCCTGGATCGCGGAACCCGCGATCCACAGGCGCGACGAACGCGCGCGCTAAGTCGGTATCGCTTGCCCCGCCAACCGGGGCGCCGCTAGGTTGCGGGCCCCACCAACATGGAGCGAGTGTAATGGCGGCTGGCGCAGCGAAGCATTGGTGGGAACGAGACACGGCGCCGGGCTATGTTCTGCTCGCGGCGACGATCCTCTCGTTCCTTCTGTTCAACGCGCCATTCGGCGAAGCGCTCCATCATTGGCTTGAAGCGCCGTTCGGAACCGTAGGCTTCGGCGAAGGCGCCCATGCGCTGAACCTCCACCTCGTCATCAATGACGGGCTGATGGTGATTTTCTTCCTCTATGTCGGGCTCGAGCTGAAGCGCGAGACCGTCGAGGGCCCGTTCAAGAACCCACGCGAGGCGGCGCTGCCGATGGCGGGGGCCGTAGGCGGCATGGTGGCGCCGGCGCTGATCTATGTGGCCTTTAACGCGCAAGAGCCAGCGTTCCTGCGCGGCTGGGCCATCCCCGCCGCTACCGATATCGCCTTCGCGCTCGGCGTCATTTCCCTGCTCGGCCCGCGCGTACCGCCCGGCCTTAGGCTGTTCCTTTTGGCCCTCGCCATCATCGACGACCTCGGCGCCATCCTCGTCATCGCCCTCTTCTACTCTTCCCATCTCACCGGCTGGGCGCTCGGCGGCGCCGCCGTGACCTACATCGCCATGCTGCTGATGAACCGCGCCGGCATCAAATCGCTGTTGCCGTTCTGGGCCATGGGCCTCGTGCTATGGGGCTTCATGCTGGTGTCTGGCGTTCACGCCACCATTGCCGGCGTGCTGACAGCGACCGCGATCCCGATGCGTCAGAAGGGCGGCGGCTCCCCGCTGATCACGGCGGAGCACGCACTCAAACCTTGGGTACAGTTCGCCATCATGCCGATCTTCGCGCTGGCGAACGCGGGCGTTATCCTGCACGGGGCTGGCCTCGACACGTTGCTACACCCGATCGCGCTTGGCATTGCCGCAGGCCTCGTGTTCGGCAAACCGATCGGCATCGTGCTCTGCTCCTACATCGCTTGCGCTGTGCTCAAGCAACGCGCGCCTGCGAACTTTGGCCAGATGGTCGGCATGGCGATGCTCGCCGGCATCGGCTTCACCATGAGTTTGTTCATCGGCAATCTCGCGTTTGGCGTCGGCGATCTCGCGACGCCGGTGCGCTTCGGCGTCCTCGGCGGATCACTGATCTCCGCACTCGTGGGGCTCGCAGTGCTGGCCTACTTCTGCCGCGGCGTCCTGCCGACGAGAGACCAACTCGGGCGTGATGAAGACACTGCCGAAGCGCGCGGCGTCATCGAAGACATCGACGCCCCGCGAAGGCCAAAGCCCTAAAACAGAAGCGGCCGCACCCCTCCCGGGCGCGGCCGCTTCACGTCGCTTTTATAAGGGCGTCTCCTCCCCGAAACGCGACCGCCCGCGACCGGCGATCGCGGCGAAATTACGCCCACTTTGTGTGGGGTCAAGCGTTCGCGATCAGCGGGCGAGCATTTGCTGCACAGCGGCGACAACCTGGGCGCGTGGCGCTTCCTGCTGCACCTGCTCACGTGCCTTGGCGTAGGCCTCCCGGTCCTCGCCGAGCTTGGAGGCGATGGCCGCCCCCAGCTTCAAATCTTTCAGCGTAACCACGCCTTTAGCCAACTCGTCGCCACCCTGGATAAGGGCGATCCGGGCTTGCCGCTTATCCGCATACTTCATTTGCGCCTTCATCCCGGCGCTGCCGAGATAGACCTCCGCGCGAACGCCGCCCTGACGCAATTCGCTTGCGATCGCGAAATAATCGCCCATCCGGTCGCGATCCATCGCCAGCACGATCACCAGGGGCGCAGGCGCCGATTCTCCGCCGATCCCGAGCGCCTGCTGCGCCGCGATCAAACGGCTGACGCCAATCGAGAACCCGGTCGCTGGCATACGCTCGCCGGTAAAGCGCGCGATGAGATCGTCGTAGCGCCCGCCACCGCCGACCGAGCCAAAGCGCACCAAGCGCCCGTCATCGACCACCGTCGCCGTGAGCTCGGCCTCATAGACAGCGCCCGTATAATATTCGAGCCCGCGCACGACAGAAGGATCGATGCGCGCGCGGCGATCATCGATGCCAAGCGCACTCAGCACCGCGTCGATGCCCGCAAGTTCAGCAAGACCAGCGCGGCCTTCGTCATTGTCGCCCACCAAGCGGCCGAGACCTTCAAGCACGGCAGAACGCGACTCCGTCGGCAGCGTCACGAAGTCGATCACCTTCTGAACATTGGCCGGATCAAGCTCCGCGCCTTTGGTGAAGTCGCCGCTCTCGTCCTTGCGGCCCTTGCCGAGCAGCGCCGCAACGCCTTCGACGCCAACGCGGTCAAGCTTATCAATCGCGCGCATCACCGTAAGCCGCGCCTTACTTTCAGGCTCAAGGCCAATGCCAAGCAGCACGCCGTTCAAGATGCGGCGCGAATTGATCTTGAAGAGATAGCCGTCGCGCGCGACGCCGATCGCTTCAAGCGCCTCGCCCGCCATTGCGATGATCTCAGCATCGGCAGCGGGATTATCCGAGCCCACCGTATCCGCATCGCATTGCACGAACTGACGGAAGCGCCCCGGCCCCGGCTTTTCGTTGCGCCACACTGCGCCGGTTTGCCAACGGCGGAACGGCTTCGGCAGGCTGTCGCGATTTTCAGCCGCAAAGCGCGCGAGCGGCGCAGTCAGATCATAGCGCAGCGACAGCCAGCGCTCATCGTCCTGAAACGAGAACACGCCTTCGTTAGGGCGATCCGTGTCCGGCAGGAATTTACCGAGCGCGCCGGTGAACTCGATGGCCGACGTCTCCAGCCGATCAAAGCCCCACTTCTCGTACACTTTGCCGACAGCGGTAACGATGCGCTCTTCAGCGCCGGCATCGGCGCCAAGTTTATCGACAAAGCCGCGCGGTTTCTCAGCGGCGACGAGTTTGGATTCAGAATTGCTCATGGCGATACTTTCAACGGTACGTATGGACGAAGTGCTTGGTTTGAAGGCGTGTGGACGCGCCTCAATGTCGCCCGAAGCCGTAGCCGGTCGCTTTGACGATCTCGCCGGAGAGCACTTTCTCAGCCAATTGCATCATATCCCACGACAATTCCCGGTCGCTCTCGACCGGCGGGAACGCCGCATCCACAGCTTCTAAAGCAGCCTGCGTGCGCTTGCCAAGCGTAGCGGGAGGCAGCGCCTGCGGCTCACCCATCTCGCGCTGACGCACGCGCTCAGCCTGTGCAGCAAAGGCAAGCTCGATAGCGAACAGTTCCGCCAATCGCTCCGCCGCCTCATAGGCTCGCATCGCCACGTTCGCGGCCATGCTGACATGATCTTCCTGGCCGCTATCGGTCGAAATCGACATGAGGTGCGAGGGCGAAGCCAAGCCCCAGATATGATTGCAGAGCCCCGCCGTGGTGTACTCCATCAGCATCAAGCCGGACTCAGTGCTGTTCGCTCTCGCGCCACGCACTTGCGGCCCGAGGCCTTTATTGCGCGCCGCATCGACGATGCGGACACAACGCATGTTCGAAACCCGCGCCATGATGCCCGCCGCTTGCAGCAAGCCATAGGTATCAACCGCCACCGACATGCCGTGGAAATGCCCGCCTGACGTAATCAGATCGAGATCGTAGCCTTCGACGCCATCGTTCAGATCGATCGGATTATCGGTGACGCTGCGCGCTTCGATCGTGAGCGTCGCCTCCGCGCGCTCGATCAAATCCAGGCACGGCCCCAAAATCTGCGCGGCGCAGCGCAGATTGTACGGATCCTGGATCTTCTGGTCGTAATCATACTTCGCATCCGTCCCGACATCGCGGAACTGATAACCCTCCAGCAGATCGAACACCCAGCCCGCAACTTCCTGCGCGCCCGGATGCGGGCGTAACCAATGCAGATCGGCGCGGAACGGCCGCCCCGACCCGCGCATCACTTGCACGCCGATCGCTGCATTAAGCGCCGCTGCCTCGATCAGCCGCCGCATCATCGCCGCTGCCAGCGCGCCCCAAGCGTTCGAATATTGGCAGCCATTATTGAGCGCGAGCCCCTCTTTCATCTCGAGCGAGATCGGCGTGAACGCGCCTTTGTGCTTGGCCAGATAATCCGCCGTCGCGACTTCCTTGCCGTCCGCGTCCAGCACGCGCCCCTTGCCGATCACCACCGCTGCGATGTGCGAAAGCGGCGCAAGATCGCCGCTCGCCGACACCGTCCCGTAGCGCGGCACAGCCGGCGTCACGCCAGCGTTAAGCATGTCGATCAGAGTCTCGATCACCACCGGTCGCACGATCGAGTGGCCCCGCGCCAACGACGCCGCGCGCATCAACATCGTCGCACGCACCACCGAAACCGGCGCCGCCGGCCCCATGCCGACGCAATGCGACAGGATCAAATTCTCCTGCAGCTGCTTCAGATCGGCCGGGCTGACATAATCCTTAAAGTTCGAGCCAAAGCCCGTGTTGAGCCCGTAAACCCGCTTATCCTTATCGGCGGCCAATGCGGCGCTGAGATCGCGCTCAGCCTGCTCACGCATCACCGCGACATGCGCGCGCGCCTCCGCAGCCAGCGCCACCTTGGCCCGCCCCAGCGCCACCGCCTCGATATCGGCAATGGTGAGACTGCCCGCCAAGTCCAGCGTGACCACGCCCATCCGCCCGCTCCTGCTTCGATGCGCCGGCTCTAGCGTAAACCATGACGCGAAGCGAGGCCGGGCGCGGCGCCGCTTTTGCTCAGGCCTTTCTCACCTGTCCGGAGAAGGCGCCCGTCCATGCTCACCTGTATCGCTTTTATGCTTAGCGCGAATCTGACCCAGCTCCCGGCGCTCGCCGCCGAGGTCGAGACTGAAGCCCGCGCGCTCTCCGCCATCACCGAAGTCACCCCGGCCTTGATCGCCGGCATCGAGGATTTCTCCGGCGACGCCGAACGGCTCTCCGCCGCTTTGCGTGAAGCCGGCGTCGAACAAGACCTGCCGTGCATCTTCCACGGCATCGCCGAAGACGCCCGCGAACGCGCTGAAGAGCTGCAAGCTGCTGACACCGCCAGCGAACGCGCAACCGCATTCACCAACCTACGCGTCCTCCTCGACGACGCCGTGCTGATCGCGCCCATGGCCGCCAGCGCCGCCGCCGACGTGGCGCAAGCGGAAGCGCAATCACAAAGCGTCGCGCTGCGGAATTAACCCGCGTATTTCACGTTGCACCCATACGGCACCGTTTGCGCCGTCTGTACCGCACGCCCCGCCGCGATATCCGCCAGCGCCGCGCGCACATAGCTCGTCGCGCCTTCCAACGAAGCTGGACGCGCTGACGGCCGATCATCGATCGCGCCTTGATACAGCACCACGCCTTCCGGGCTGATGATGTACATATGCGGCGTAGTGAGAGCACCGTACGCGCGGCCCATCGTTCCCGACGGATCAAGCAAAGTGGCGGTCGCGCGCGCGCCATCGGTTTGCACGCGGGCGCGTGCGCCGGCGGCATCGAGGTGACCCTGCTCACCCGGCGCCGATGAGATCACTTGCAGCCAAACGACGCCGTCCGTCGTAGCGTCTTGTTGCAGCGTCTGCATGGTGCGGCTGTCATAGTGTTTGCGCACATACGGGCAGCCGTGATTGGTCCACTCCAGCACGACAAGGCGCCCGCGGAATTCGTCCAGCGTGCGCGTGCGGCCGTCAGCATCCGCAACCGAGAAGGCAGGCGCCCGCGCGCCCGTCGCCACCGTAGCTTCCGCGTTGCCGCCAAACAGCAGCGTGCCGCCCGCGACGCCGGCCAGGGCGGCAACGCCAACGCCTGCGATCAAAAGCGTACGACGCGATGTTTTCTTCTCACTCATGATGCATCTCCCGTGATGGTCTCGACCACCAAATCCTGACTGAGCAACACGCCCTGCGGCAGCACGATCGGCTCGCCTTCCGGCGGATAGTAAATATAAAGCGGCACCCCGGCGCGTCCATGCTGGCCCAGCGCCGTTGCAATTTCTTCATCACGGTTGGTCCAGTCGCCCACTAGATACGCGACATTCGCCTGCGCAAACGCTTGCGCCACTGACGGCTGCGACAGTGCTGCGGCTTCGTTGACCTTGCAGGTGACGCACCACGCTGCCGTGAAGTTCACGAACACGCCGCGCCCTTCGCCGCGCAGTTCCTCGACGCGCGCGACGCTCCACGGTTCGGAGATCAGCTCAGCCTCCACTTGCGCGCCCAGGAGCGGCCGCCACGTGAACGCCGCCGTCAGCGCAATAGCGACGGCGCCCGCAATCATCCAGGCGCGGCCCCAACGCGCCACGAACAGCGCAAACGCAATCGCCGCCATCAAGCCAAGCAGCGCCGCGACGCCATCGGCGCCCGCTTGCGCCGCTAGCACCCAAACCAGCCACACCGCCGCGGCAAACATCGGGAACGCCAGCACATTGCGGACCCGCTCCATCCACGGCCCCGGCTTCGGAATGAGCTTTTGCAGGCCCGGCGCGAAATGCAGCAGCGTCAATGGCAGCGCAAAGCCAAACGCTAGCGCCGCAAAGATCGTGAGCGTCACCGCCGCCGGCTGCGTCAGCGCCGCGCCAATCGCGCCGGCCATAAACGGCGCCGTACACGGCGTTGCCGCGATAACAGCAAGCGCGCCGGTGAAGAACGCGCCGGCATCGCCCCCGCGCGCGGTCAGCGCACCCCCTGTGTTTTGCAGCGAGCCACCAATCTCGAACACGCCAAGCAGATTGAGGCCGACGAGAAAGAAGAGCAGCGCCAATGCGCTCGTCACCCACGGCTCTTGGAGCTGAAAGCCCCAGCCCACCGCCGCGCCCGCTTCACGCAGAATGATGAGCAAGCTGGCCAGCGCCAAGAACGTCGCCATCACGCCAGCGAAATAGAGCAGCCCGTGTCGGCGCGCCTCGCCTGCATGCACACCGCCTGCAAACGAAAGCGCTTTGATCGAAAGCACCGGCAACACACACGGCATGATGTTGAGAATGAGCCCGCCGATGAACGCCAGCACCAGCGCGGTGATCAGCGCGACCGGCGTGAGCGGCTCGCTCGGCGCAGCGGCGCTTCCGCTCGCAGCGCCCTCAAGTTCAGCCAACGCATAATCAGGAGAGATCGTCGCCGCGCGATCGCTGACGCCAGCCATCGGCTCACCTGGTTGCGCGGTGATCTCCACACCACGCCGCGCCCAGTCGCCGCCTTCGCGCACCTCGTAAACGACGACGCCCTCAAGCGGCGCTTGCCCCAGATTTTCAGCGACGCCCGGTGTTAGCGTAAAGCTCAAGCCGCTTTCGCCCACGCGCGGCCGCTGCGGCTCTGCATTGCGCATCACATCGCGGCTAAATGGAAAGAAGCGCGGATTGCGCACTTCGCCCAGCATGGGAAGCGCCGCCGAGAGCGTGCCATCAGTGCTGATCGTGGCGAACGTGCCGGGCCGCTCGCGCGGCAGCGCCGCGACCGCTTCGCCAATGCGCGCCGACCAATCCGGATTGTCAGCGCCTTGCGCCGTCACCGGCACAGAAAACAGCAACTGCGCTTCTTCCGGAATGCAAACATCCGAACAGACGAGCCAATACGCATCAGCCGTAAACGTCAGCGTCTCGCCAGGCCGCGCATTCGCCGGCGCCGTGACCTCGATCGGAAACAGCACTTCACCCGAATAACCGTAGTTCACCAGCATCGCGAACGGGATCGCTTCCGGCGCCGGCCATTGGATTTCGCCGACGCGCGCGCCTTGCGGCGACGTCCAAGTCAGCTCCGTCGCTTCGCCGCTATCGCCCGGATTGCGCCAATAGGTGTGCCAGTGCTCACGGATGGTCTGACGCAGCACGATCGTGAACGTCTCGCCCGGCGCCACTGCGGCGCGGGCGCTGTGCAATTCGGCTTCGACATTGTCGGTGCGCACCGGCTGCGCCGCGGCGGGGCTGGCGAGCAAACCGAGCGCCAGGGCGATCATCGGGAAAAAACGCATCATCGCCCGTGACATAGCCCTTGAAGCCAAGCCGCGCCAATGCGGCAAAGAAAAAGCGCCTCCCCCGGAACCGGAGAAGGCGCTTCTTCTTACGGATGAGACCCGAACTTAGTTGCTGAGCGGGGTCGAAGCCTGGATGCGGGCCGCACGGCTCAGGATCTTCGGCCACAGGCCGAGCGAGAGCAGGTGCGCATGCATCACGGCAGTGACGCCCTTGTCACGCAGATCGAGGTACTTGTCCTTCGGCAGCGCGTTCAGCTTCTGCTCGGAGATACGCAGATACTCGCCAATCTTTTGCGGCTCGGCTGGCTTGCCGTCCGAATTGGCGCGCGGCAGCGAGAGCGGTGTGAGCTCAAACAGGCCGTTATCGTCGATCAGCTTCACGAATTCCTGCGTGCGGCGGCCGAGCATGTCGAACTCGCGGCAGAACTGGATCGCTTCCTGCGTGTACCGCGAAGGCTTGTCGCCTTCGAAGAACGGCAGTTCCGGCGTCGACGAAAGCATCTTCGCAGCCCGATCGATGCAAACGAGAACCTTATCGCCTTCTTGCCCCTGCGGCGCCGCCTGCTGCTGGCCGGTATCGCCTGCCATAATCGGCAGGAACGGATAGCGGCGCGCGAACGCAGGCAGATACACTTCCGGGTCGAGCGAGCCGTCAGCGCCGAGGAATACGTTCATCCCAGGACGCAGGCCCATCACCGCGAGCGGTGTTTTCGACTGCGTGTCGAAGATGATCGGATAGCACACCGCTGCAAGACCAAACTCGTCCACAGTCAACGGCACTAGGTGCGTGTCGGCCAGGAATGAGAAGGGATTGGAGACTTGGCTTACCCCCAGCGACCGATGCTTCTCAATCGAGAGAGGCTCGAGCTGACGATAAAAGAGGATTTTGCCCAGCGTCTGCTGGCCGCCGCCGGCGGTCGTCATGGGGATCTCCGCTGTTCCCTAAATTGAGGCGCTGTCCAACCACGAATGCGGACTTTCCGCAACAGGCCAGCGCTGCCCCCAGCCCGCTTTCCCCCTCAACGCAGCATGGTATGTCCTCCAGCGCGCCGGAATCGGCGTTTTGCAGACGAGGTGCGTATGAAGCCGATGCATTGGGCGCTTGCGCTGATCCTGACCGGGCTCGCCGCGTGCGGCCCCCGTCAAGCGGCGCCCCTCACCGCATTCGACGGACGGCTCAACGATTGGGCGCGCGAATTGCTGGCCGACAGCCCAGAACTCGCCGCTCAGGCCGGCGTCTCCGAGGCCGACGCTGGCGGCGCCTATAATGCCCGCCTCGATGATCGCTCCTCGCGCGCCTTCGAAGCCCGCCGCAGCGCCGCCCTACGCCGCTTCACCGAATTGCGCGGCCTCGACACCGCAAGCATCCGCGACGAGGACCGCCTCACCTACGAAATCCTCGAAGCGCAATTCACCAGCACCGCCGAGGCCGCCGCCTTCGACTTCGGCAACTTCTCCGCCCTCGGCGGCATTCAGCCCTACGTGCTGAACCAGCTCGACAGCGCCTTTATCACGCTGCCGTCCTTCCTCGACGAACGCCATCCGGTCGCGAACCGCGCCGACGCTGAAGCGTATCTCTCGCGCCTGCGCGCTGTCGCCGACGCGATCGATCAAGAAACCGAACGCGCCCGCGCCGACGCGCAAGAGGGCGTGCGCCCGCCGGGCTTCATCATGGATACGGTCGCGCAGATGCTTCAAGGCGTGCTTCAGCAGCCGGCAATGGCGCAGCCTTACATCACCAGCTTTCGCCGCAAGCTCGACGCCCTCACCGCCGCCGCGCCTGAAGCACAGCGTCCAGAGCTGGAGCGCCGCCACCTTGCTTTACTCGCCCGCGCCGAACTCATCATGCGCGACAACGTACTGCCCGCGCACGCGCGCCAACTCGCGTTCGTCCGCGCCGATCGCGCTAACGCCGGCGATGCGCCGAGCGTCTCGCGTTTGCCCCGCGGCGGCGAGTTCTACGCCGCAGCGCTCCGCGTTGAGACCACGACCAACCTGACGCCTGACGAAATCCACACCATCGGTCTGCAGCGCGTCGCCGCCCTCACCCAGCAACTCGACATCGCGCTCCGCCGTGTCGGCCAAACACAAGGCCCCGTCGGCGCGCGCCTCACGCAAATGACCGCCGATCCGCGCTACGCCTACGAAGACAGCGACGAAGGCCGCGCCCAGCTGATCGCCGATGTGCAAGCGCGCGTCAGCCGCGTCATGGAACGCGCACCGCAATGGTTCGGCCGCTTGCCGCGCTCCCCTATGGAAGTGCGCCGTGTGCCGGTGTTCGCCGAAGCCGGCGCGCCAGGCGCGTACTACTCCCCGCCGTCGCTCGATGGCGCCCAGCCAGGCGTCTATTACATCAACCTGCGCAATCTCGGCGAGATGACGCGCATCGATCTGCCGACGCAGGATTTCCACGAAGCCGTTCCCGGCCACCACTTCCAGATCGCGCTCGCGCAAGAGATCACCGACGCGCCACTGCTGACGCGCCTGATCAGCTTCAACGCCTATAGCGAAGGCTGGGGCCTCTACGCTGAAGAGCTGGCGGATGAGCTCGGCTTCTACGACAGCGATCCGGTCGGCCGTATCGGCTATCTGCGCTGGCAGCTCTGGCGCGCCGCACGCCTCGTCGTCGACACTGGCCTCCACGCCAAGGATTGGTCGCGCCAACAGGCCATCGATTATCTGCTGCAAACCACCGGCGATGCGCCGGGCGTCATCGCCACCGAGGTCGATCGCTATATCGTCTGGCCCGGCCAGGCTTGCAGCTACGAGCTCGGCCGCCGCGAAATCTCACGCCTGCGTGAACTCGCCCGCAACGAACTCGGCCCCGACTTCGATCTTCGCGGCTTTCACGACACCGTGTTGCTGCACGGCGAAGTGCCGCTGAGCGTGCTTGAAGGCCTCGTGCGCGAATGGATCCCCGAACAGCGCCGCACCGGGCGGCGCGACTGAGCGGCGCCGACAACACATCGGCGTGATTCACGCGCTCGTGCGCACAAAACGCCGCGCGCGTGCCTCAAACTGGCCCCGTTCGGCGCGCTCGCTTACCTCGTCAACGCACACCGTAGTCCGGACGGGTCGGGAGGGACCATTCCATGCTGAGAAACACTCGGCGCATTAGCTTCATGCTATGCGCACTCATGCTCGCTTCGTGCGCGCAATCATCACAAACCGCGAACGACGATCAGATCATTGTCACCGCCAGCGGGCGGACCGACAGCAGTCCGCCTCATGTCCCGCCGCCGTCACCGCCTCCGCCAGTTATGATGGCGCCACAAGCGGAAATGAGCGCGCGGCAAGCAATGGGCGGGCTCGTTCGACCGGCGCCGCAGCCAATGCCGGGTGATATCGATCGTGATCAATACGAAGACACCGACACCAACCCAATCCACGTCGTCGCCGAAGATCCAGTTTCGACCTTCTCCATCGACGTCGACACCGCCTCGTATTCCAACGTGCGCCGCTTCCTCAGCGAAGGCCGTCTGCCGCCGTCAGACGCGGTGCGCACCGAAGAGCTGATCAATTATTTCCGCTACGATTATCCGCTGCCGCGCGATCGCGCTCAGCCCTTCTCCACCAACGTCACCGTCGCGCCCTCGCCTTGGGCGGAGGGACGCCAGCTCGTCCACATCGGCTTGCAAGGCTACAACATCGTGCCGCGCGAGCGCCCGCCGCTGAACCTCGTTCTGCTGCTCGACGTCTCCGGCTCGATGAACGCGCCGAACAAGCTGCCGCTGCTGCAACAAAGCTTCCGGCTGCTGATCGACCAGCTCAACGCCCGCGACCGCGTCGCCATCGTCGTCTACGCCGGCGCCGCCGGCACGGTGCTTGAACCCACGCCGGGCAACGAGCACGCCCGCATTCTGGCCGCGCTTGATTCACTGCGCCCCGGCGGCTCAACCGCCGGTGCCGAAGGCCTGCGCCAAGCCTATGCGCTCGCGGAGCAGAACTTCAATCGCAACTCCGTCAACCGCGTCATCATCGGCACGGATGGTGACTTCAACGTCGGCATCGCCGACCCGGAGCAATTACAGGATTTCGTCGAGCGCAAACGCGAAACCGGCATCTATCTTTCGGTGTTCGGCTTCGGCGGCGGCAATTACAATGACGCTTTGATGCAGCGCCTCGCGCAAAACGGCAACGGCGTCGCCACCTACATCGATACGCTGAACGAAGCCCGCCGCGTGCTGCGCGACGAGATGGCGTCCAACATGTTCACCATCGCGCAGGACGTGAAAATCCAGGTCGAGTTCAATCCGGCCCGCGTCGCCGAATATCGCTTGATCGGCTATGAGACCCGCATGCTCCGCCGCGAAGACTTCAACAACGACGCGGTCGATGCCGGCGAGATCGGTGCAGGACACTCGGTAACGGCGATCTACGAGATCACCCCGGTTGGCGGGCCGACTTTCACCGAACCGCTGCGTTATCAAGACCGCGCGGCGCCTTCGAGCACGGCCAGCGAACTCGCCTTCCTGCGCATTCGCTACAAACTGCCGGGCGAAGAAAACTCACGCCTGATCGAGCGCCCGATCACCAATGCCGATGCGGTGAGCGACATAGCGCGCGCACCGGAATCGACACGCTGGGCCGCCGCCGTCGCTGGTTACGGCCAGCTCCTCCGCGGCGACACGTATCTCCGCCAAGGCTTCGGCTACGACGCCGTAATCACCCTCGCGCAATCAGCACGCGGACGCGACGAATTCGGCTGGCGCGCCGAATTCATCCAACTCGCCCGCGCCGCCGAAACCGCCGCCGCGCTGCCATCGCAACGCGCCCCAGGCGGCGGCGAAGGCGGCGGGCGGCGCTAAGCTCCACTAACCCGAGAACAACGCTTCTCGGACGCGACCCCGGCCTTGAGCCGGGGCGCGATCCGAGATGCAAGGAGCAACACGCAGCACATGACGTGTTGATGTAGCCTCCCGGCTCAAAAACTCACGCTGCCCGGTCGCAGCGCAGCGGAGAGCCGGGACCCAGCCAAGAGAAGCTCTGAACTAATCGCCACTCTGGGCTGGGTCCCGGCTCGCGGCCCGGATCAAGTCCGGGCCCGCGTCCGGGAAACGGGTTGCGGCGCCGCGCAAGGCATCCGGCCAACGCACCGCAGAACCTGCAATGCTCGGATAGAGATCATCCCATTGAAGATTGTCGGCCTCGATCAGCGCAATCTTCCACGCTCGGCGCCAGCGCTTTATCGAACACTCGCGCCTGTACGCAGCAGCGATTGAGTCATGCGCCTCGAACCATACAAGTCGCGTCACGCCGTACTTGCGCGTGAAGCCCGGAAGCAGGCCTTCGCGGTGTTCGTACACCCGCCGCGCCAAGTCACGCGTTGACCCCGTATACAGCGTCCCTACGCGGCCACTCGCGAGGATGTAGACGTAGCCGCCAACCTCCTCGCGCATGACCTCACGCAGCCCAGATCAACCGCACTCCGGTCTCCGCGACTTCTTCTTCCAACTCCGCCTCAAAGAACGGCCCGTTCATCGCCGGCTTCAAAGCCTGCGCCAGATCGGCTTCGACATACTCGCGCGCGTCGCGTTCGTCGTGCTGGTGGATCAGAATGTGGGTCGCGCCGAGGAGCTGCGCTTCCGGCCATTGCTCGTGGCTCTCCAAGCGCTTGGCCAAATTTCCGGTTCGGGAGAGAAACAAAGGCGTCCAGCCACGACCAGCAGGGCCGGGGCGCGCAAAGCAATACACGGCAGGCGCGACGGCGAACTGCTCATGCGGACGATGCACGCTGAAGCGGTGCAAACGACCTGAAATTCCACGGAAAATTGCTTCGGACATCGGACGCCCCCGTCGGACAAAAAACCAAGTTCGCTGTATGTTCTAATTTGATACGCGACTCGGATGTTCTTGTAAAGTTCTGTTGCGAGCACGAACTCAAATTCGCGCCGCAGCATCCCTACCTTTCGCGCGAACGCGGAGCCTGCGATCATAATGCCCATGCCGCACACCCACGCCGCGCACGATGCCGCCGCGCAAATTTCCGAAGCCGAGCAACGCTGCAGCGCGGCGGGCGAGAGCTTTACGCCGCTGCGCAAGCGCGTGCTCGAATTGCTGCTCGAACAACACGGGCCGGCGAAAGCGTACGATCTCCTGCCGCTGCTCGACGGCGAAAAAACCGCAAAGCCGCCGACGATTTATCGCGCGCTCGATTTTCTCGTGCGCATGGGCCTCGCCCACCGCATCGAAAGCTTGAACGCATTCGTCGCCTGCGGCGTCGGCGCCTGCGCGCGATCGACGATCTTCCTCATCTGCGAAAAGTGCGGCTGCGCCGAGGAGTTCGACGCTGGCCACGCGCTCGTCGACCTCAGTGAAGCAGCAAAGAAGGACGGCTTCACCATCAACCGCACCATGATCGAAGCCAGCGGCGTCTGCTCGCTCTGCCAGCCCGCATGACCACGCATCCCGCGCCCCTGCCCGCGCCGCTTTATCAGGGCAGCGTCAACACCTGGGAATGCGACGATGGCGGCCACTTGAATGTGCGCTTCCATCTGGAGCGCGCCATGGTTGGCCTCGCACACATGGCGGCGGCGCTCGAGATTCCACGCGCCATGACCGCGCCGGCCGGCTCCACGCTGATACTGCGCGAAGCGCACGTGCGCTTCTTGAAAGAAGCTCGCCCCGGCGCCTCGCTCAGCATGCATGGCGGTGTAGCAAAAATCGGCGACGAAGACGCAACTCTGTGCCTCGACATGCGCCATGGCGATGGCGCGCCATCCTCGTGCTTCACGGTCAAAGTCGCGCACGTCGAAACTCGCGGCTTTCGCGCCTTCCCGTGGTCGGAGCGCAGCCGAGCTGCGGCCAAGCGGCTACACGTATCGCTCCCCACGCACGCCAAGCCGCGCTCGATCGACCTCGCGCAAGAACCGGCAGAAATATCGCGCGCCAGCGCTATCGAACGCGGCGCGACCCGCATCGGCGGCGCACTGGTGACGCCGGATCAGTGCGACGCCTTCGGGCGCCTGCGCGGCGAACACTTCGTCGGCCGCATCTCCGACTCCGTGCCAAACCTGCTCTCGCAATGGCGCCACGCCGCCGCCAGCGAAACCGGCGCCGCCCCCGCAGGCGCGGTGGTTGAAGCGCGTATCGTCTTTCGCCGCTTCCCGCGCGCCGGCGATCTGATCGAGGTGCATTCCGGCATCGTCGAGGTTGGTGACAAGACACTTCGCCTTGTCCATTGGCTGGTCGATCCCGAGACCGGCAAAGGCTGGGCCAGCATGGAAGCCGTCGCGCTCACCTTCGACACCGCGACACGCAAAGCGCTCGCACCCAGCGCCGAAGCACGCGCACGCGTCGCCAATCTCATCGTGCCGATGGCGGTTTAAGCTTCAGGCTCGTGATATTTGCGACCAGCTTTGCCGAGCAGCACAGCCGTTTCGATCGCACTGCGCGCGCGATCCGGGCGCTCCATCGGCAGCATGTGCCCCGCGCCTTCCACAGTCGCAACACGCGCATCAGCTTTAATCGCCGCCATGCGATGCATCGCCGCTTCGCTGATCGTCGAAGTGCGCTCAGCACGCAGCAACACCAGCGGATCGGTCACGCGCCGCAACGCGCCCCACGGATCGTGCCGCTGCGCACAATACGTCGCTGCTTCAAAATTCGGCGCGCACGCGAGCTTGAAGCCGCCCGCGCCGTCCTCAGTCAAACCGTCTTCAACGTAATCCGCGACAACTTCAGCCGGGAATGCCTTGAACACGCCGCGCCCCGTGAACGCGGCCACCGCCTCTTCCTTCGACGCAAACGCATGCCGCCGCTTCGCCGCGCCAACCGCCAGCGGCATCGTCATCCGCTGCAACGCCGGCCCAAACGGCATTTGTGACGCCGCATACGCGGCCGCCGGCAAAATCACCGGCTCCAGCAACGCCAAGCCGCACACCAAATCCGTCCGCGCTCCAGCCGTAAGCAAACTCACCGTCGCGCCCATCGAGTGCCCCGCCAGCGTGACCGGCGCGGTGAAGTTCTCAAGCACCGAGATCAGATCATCGCGATGCCGCGTCCACGACGTGTAGCCCCAAAGCTTTGCCGGCAATTCTGTCCGCCCATGCCCGCGCGCATCCAGCGCCAGCACATGAAACTTCTCCCCCAACGGCGCGAGCAGCGTCCGGTACGTCAGCGCGTTAAAGCCGGTGGCGTGCAAAAACACGATGTCCGGGTTCCGCGTCTCGGCCCCGAACGCAACGCCATGCATGCGCCCGCCAGGCACATCGAACGTCACGCGGCGAAAAGAATTTTGAGCGTCAGTCACGGGCGCAACGCAGTAAGGCAGTCGCGCCAGAACGCAACCCGACTTCGCCTCACGCCCTAGCGCACCATCGCACTATTCCCCTCAGGCGCCGAACACGCGGCGCAAGATATCGCTCGTGCGGCGCACTGGATCGCGGCGGATCGCGCGTTCTTCATCCGCGATATAGAGAAAGCAGCCATCGAGCGCCTTGGCGGTCGAAAAGTTAATGACCTCGGTCCGCAGATCGCTGGTCATGCTCGCGAGGCCGACTTCACGCAGCGCCGTCCGCATCAGCGTAAACGCGCCGGAACTCGTAAGCGCCTGCGTCATCGGCGGACGCAGCAACGTGGTGAGCCGCGTCTCCGTACGCCCGCGCAGATACGTCGTAGCCGAGCTATCGCCGCCGCGCACGATCTGCACCGCATCCGCGATCGTCACCGTGCGCACTGCATCGGTGAACAGCCGCGCCGCTTCCGGCATCGTCGTCTCCGCAGCGCGGTTGAGACTTTGCTGCAAATCATCGAGCGGTCGCGACATGCCCATGCGCGAGAGCGTCCGCTGGGTTTGGCCAAGCACGCCGGGCAGCGGAATGCGCACCCGCGTCGCGCCCCAAAAGCCGTCGCGTGCGCCCAGCCGCGTCGTCGCGTTGCGCGCCGCCAGCCCCAAAGCCTCGCGAATAGCGCGCGCCGCATCGGCCTGCGACATCCCCAAAATATTCTGCTGCGCAAACGCCGGCGTCGCCGCCAACAACGCCAACACGAACACACGCCGATCGAGGTGATTCTTCATGCTCAAATACTACCTCACCCATTCCCGCAAAAACGCGCCCCGGACGCAGCCCCGGCCTTGAGCCGGGGCCAGGGAGTGAGCCCCTGCGCAATGCCCCTTGGATCGCAGAAACACTCCGTCGCAAAGTGTCAGCCGCCGCCACCTGACAAGCGCTTCCAAACACGCCATGCTCCACCCGAAATGACGCTCTCCGACCTCCTGCCCCAAGGGCACTACCCCACCCGCCTCGAAAAGCTGGTCGACGGCTGGGTGCATGGCGTCGCGCTGGTGCTCTTCACCTTCGCGGTCGGCACGGCGCTCGGCCTCGCCATCTGGCAGGGCGGCTTGCCAATGGCGGCGGCGATCTCGGTCTACGCCATCTGCGTCATGACCATGATCGGCTGCTCGATGGCCTATAATCTGGCCGAGAACCACCAGCGCAAATCGCTGCTCCGCCGTTTCGACCACGCCGCCATCTTCCTGATGATCGCCGGCACCTACACGCCCTTCACCACCATCCGCTTCGACGGCGCCTGGGCGGTCTCTATGACGACGATCATTTGGGCGCTGGCGCTCATCGGCGCCGCCGGCAAACTCTTCTTGCCCGGCATCGGCAAGAAAATATGGATCGCGTTCTACGTGCTGATGGGCTGGCTCGTGGTCGCCGCGATGGGCCCAATGATCGAGGGCGTGCCGCTCGCCGGCATCATCCTGCTCGCCATCGGCGGCCTCCTCTACACGATCGGCGTGCCGTTCTACGTCTGGGAAAAACTCCCGTTCCGCCGCGCCATCTGGCACAGCTTCGTGATGGCCGCCGCCGGCGTGCACTATGCTGCAGTGCTGACGGGCGTTGTGTTCGCTTAGTCAGGACTCGCGCTTCAGCGGCTCGCGCTCGAAAATATCTTCGATTTTGCTCTCGAACACATCGGCGATCGCAAACGCCAGCGTCAGCGATGGATCGAAATGGCCGTTCTCGATCGAGTTGATCGAATTGCGCGACACGCCCACGCGCTCAGCCAAGTCCGCCTGACTCCAGCGGCGCTCGGCGCGCAACACCCGGATCTTGTTTTTCATGCGAGATCGCGCGGCGCACGCAGTTTCCAAGACGCCCAGCCAATGGCGAGCGCCATCGTGGATACAGTTTGCGCAATAGCGACGGCGGCAAAGCCCAAAGTGAAGGCCAACAACACAGCCTGCTGGTTAACGTCCGCCCCAACCACGCTCGCGACGGACGCAACAATGGCATCGCGAACCGGCGGCAAAGCGAGCAGCACTGCAACCAAAGCCGTGCCTGCTACACCGCCCCATTGCGTAGCGAAGCGCGCGTTGCCGCGCTCGAATTCATCCAAGCGCCTGTCGTGAAGAATGGAGAGCAGAACACTCGCAACGACGGTCACCGTCGCCGCTATGCCAGTCAGCAAAAAGACCAAGCCATCCGCTTGCTCACTCAGCCAGGGAAGAGAGACGAGCACGGCGATCGGCGGCGCGATCATGAGCGCCAGGAGCAACACCCGGACGGGCAGCGGAGCTTGGCGGCGCGATGTCATTTGAGCCTCCCTAAACTGACTTGCGCCTCAAAATCGGGGCACCCAGTTTACTTGTCATATTGCCAAGTTAACTTGGCATATCTTTAGGCCACCGTCAACGCCCAACCCTGAGCGGAAACGCCTTACAGGTTGGAGCGCGGCGCTCCGCGCCGCATGAGCGCAAGCACTTCAAGCGTTAGCGCCAATGCGCGGCGGAGCCGCGCGCTCCAACCTGCAAACAACAGCGCACATCGCAAACTCCCTCGTCATTCCGGGGCTCGCGACCCCGTCCGCCGAAGCTCGCAGAGCGAAGGCGGAAGCGAGAACCCGGAACCCAGGGCCAACCAGTGCAGTGTTGGCCCCTGGGTTCCGGGCTCAATGCTTGCGCATTGCCCCGGAATGACGAGGGAGCGCGCAGAAAATTAGGAGGATAGAGCCGCACCAATCCGACCGAGTTGAAAGCGTGCCTATCATTGCCTCGTCCGCACACGGGAGCTTTCAGAGACGTCCGAAACTCGAAAGGTGCGTGACACGGTCGGCGGGACTTTTGTTTGCGGGGAGTGAAACCGCAAAGCCCAAGGTGACGGACACCTTGCCCGCAGCACCGGCGAAAAGGGCATGGAGCTAAGCCCTGCGTTGCGAATCCGTCGATGGCGGGTCCGTGGCGAAAGCGGGAGCGGTCCAGACTATCGGAGCGCACATAAAACCCGCGCCCATCGTACAGGAGGCGAGCTGGCCATCGTCAGCATTTTACAACTCCTCGGGCCCAAGCCGGGAAAAACGATCGGACAACGGGGCGCGCGAAGCGCGCAATGCGGTTCAGAGATGAATCGCATACCCAACAGAGACTACTCAGCGCGGATCGCGCGCCCCGCTCTCCCGCTTCGCGCCGCGAAGCGTCCGCCGAAGCCTCGGCGAAGGCGGACAGACGCTACGCAACGTCAGCGCGCCAGCGCATGACGCGTCTTCGCGCGCGTGCTAGCCAAGTCGTCGAGGAGCCGCCGCCATGACTGAATCCTGTTTCGCCGTCACCATCGAAAACAACATCGCGCATATCGTGCTGAACCGGCCGCAGGCGTTCAACGCCATGCCGCGCCCGTTTTGGAACGAATTGCCGGTGATCGTGAACGACATCAACGATAACGCGAAAGCCCGCGTCATCGTCATCTCCTCCACCGGCAAACACTTCACCGCCGGCATGGACATTTCCGTGTTCACCGATGGCGACGGAGTCAGCGCGGCAGGCGGCGATCAGTACACGCGCGCCGAATCCTTCCGCCAATTCGTGTTGAAGCTTCAAGGCAGCTTCAATTGCCTCGACAACGCGCGCATCCCCGTCATCGCGGCGATCCAAGGCGGCTGCATCGGCGCCGGCGTCGACATGACCAGCGCCTGTGACATCCGCTACGCCACCGAAGACGCCTTCTTCCAAATCGCCGAAATCAACATCGCCATGACCGCCGACGTCGGCACCTTCCCGCGCCTGTGCAAACTGATCCCCGAAGGCTGGGTGCGCGAACTTGCGTATGCTGGCCGCCGCTTGCCGGCGCAAAAGGCCAAAGAGATCGGCTTGGTGAACGACGTCTTCGCCACGCAAGCGGACATGCTCGCACACGTGATGGAGCTCGCGCGCGAAATTGCGTCGAAAGCGCCGGTCGCCGTCGCCGGCTCCAAGCGCATGATCAACCACGCCCGCGATCACTCCATCGCCGACGGCCTCGACTACATCGCCACCTGGCAAGCCGGCATGTTCTCCCCGCCCCACATGATGGAAGCCTTCGCCGCGAAAGCGCAAAAGCGCGATCCGGTGTTCCCGGATCTAGCGCCGGTGCGAAAAGAGATGTGAGCCCCGATCTCGTCATCCCGGACGCGCAAAGCGCAGTCCGGAATGACGATGCTTTGTTGAAGCTGAAAGTGTAGAGCAAACCATGGATATCCGCTTCATCTCCCCCGGCCCAAACCCGCCGCACGAGGTCAACGCCTTCATCGAAATCCCGCAAGGCGGGTTGCCGGTGAAGTACGAACTTGATCAAAAGAGCGGCGCGCTCTTCGTCGATCGCTTCCTGCACACCTCGATGCTCTATCCGTCGAATTACGGCTTCATCCCGAACACGCTCGGCGATGACGGCGATCCGATCGACATTCTGGTCGTGACGCCAATGCCCGTCGTGCCCGGCTGCGTGATTCGCTCACGCCCCGTCGGCGTCCTGTTGATGGATGACGAAAAAGGCGTCGACGAAAAAATCCTCGCCGTGCCCGTCGATGCGCTGAACCCGTTCTACAAGGAGGTGAAAACCCACGAGGACCTGCCGCCGCTGCTGGTTCAGCAAATCAAACACTTCTTCCAGCACTACAAAGATCTCGAGCCCGGCAAGAGCGCGAGCGTCGGCGACTGGGCGACGCTCGATGTCGCCCACGAGCGCATCATGCAATCGATCAAGCGCAAGAAATGAGCGACGCCGATCTCTCCGCGCAAATGCTGGCAGCGCTGAAGGCGTGCGCCAACGAGAGCGTCGGCGCAAACGCGCCGCTGGTCTCCGTAACGATGGAGTTCATGCGCGACGAGGATCGCGCCGAAGTCAGCGCCAGCGTTACGCGCAAAACCCGGACGTTAGTGTTTGTCGCTGCCGAAGCGCGCACAGGCGACGCAATCGTCGCCACCGCCTCCAGCGTTCATAAGATCAGGAGCTAGGCCCGCGGGGCGATCCAGCGCATCTCGACCAACAGCGCATCGTGCAGCAAATCCGGCTCGATCTGCTCGAACGAAGCGGCGGCCTCGGCGCCTTCCGGCAGACGGTAGACCCGCCAGAATTGGCCATCTTGCGCGGTAGAGCACGCAAAACCCGGCGCGCCTTGGTCGTATTCAGTCAAGCAAAAGGCCACTTGATCCACCGGCGCCGTCGCAAAGCGCGCTTGGCCGATCACCTCGCCCGCGGGCCCACGCGCTTGCGACGAACGCGTCACGATCGAATGCACCTTGGTGCGATCCGCTGTCGGACTAATGCGGAAGACCTCTTCATTGCCGGCCGAGAGGGTGATGGCGGTGAAGGGGTCGCCTTCAACCTGATCGGCGACTTCGGCGACAACAAAGTGCTGCGCCGCCGCACGGATTGCAGCGATGTCCATCGGCAGCGCCGTGGTCACGCCGCCCGCGCCTTGCGGACCGATGAGCTTGTTAGGCCCAGCCGGCGCCGCAGCACTCGTGGCGTCCGCGCTCTGGCTTTCACCACCAGCGTTCGGCGCCTGCCCGCACGCGGCCAACGCCAACACGAACACAACAGCCGCCAAACGCATCATGAGAACACCTCGAACAACCCGGCAGCCCCCATGCCGCCGCCAATGCACATGGTAACCACAGCATGCTTAGCCTTCCGCCGCCGCCCTTCCATCAGCACGTGCCCCACGAGGCGCGTGCCGGTCATGCCGAACGGGTGGCCAATCGCGATCGAGCCACCGTTGACGTTGTACTTTTCCGGATCGATGCCGAGCTTGTCGCGGCTGTAGAGACACTGCGACGCGAACGCTTCGTTGAGCTCCCAAAGATCGATGTCGTCGACCTTGAGGCCTTGGCGCTCAAGCAAACGCGGCACCGCAAACACCGGGCCGATGCCCATTTCATCAGGATTGCAGCCCGCGACGGCGAAGCCCTTGAACAAACCGAGCGGCTCAAGCCCGCGACGCTCCGCTTCTTTCTCGTCCATCAGCACGAGAGCCGCCGAACCATCAGACAATTGGCTCGCATTGCCAGCAGTCACGAAATTGCCCGGGCCGCGCACCGGCTCAAGCTTGGCCAAACCTTCCAGCGTCGTGTCCGGTCGATTGCAATCGTCGCGGTCCACTACGGTGTCGACGATGCTTTCTTCCTTTGTGTTTTTGTCGACGACCTTCATCTTCGTCTGCATCGGCACGATCTCGTCTTTGAAAAGACCGGCGGCCTGCGCGGCGGCGATGCGTTGTTGCGAGCGCAGCGAATACTCATCTTGGTACTCGCGGCTGACATTGTAGCGCTTGGCGACGATGTCGGCCGTTTCGATCATCGGCATCCACATCTCGGGATGATCTTTCAGCAGCCGCTCCTCAAACACCGGCTTAGTATTCGCCAGCCGCGTCCCCGAGATCGTCTCGACGCCGCCAGCGATGCCGACCTTCGCGCCTTCCTGCATGATGTAGTGCGCGACCTGCGCAGTCGATTGCAGACCGGACGAGCAGAAGCGGTTGATGGTCGTGGCCGCGACTTTGAAGTCGAGCCCGGCCCAGACGGAAGCAAGCCGCGCCACATTGTGGCCAGTCGACGCTTCGGGCGAGCCACAGCCCAGGATCACGTCCTCAGCCGCATCTGGCTCAAGCCCCGCGCGCTTGGCGGCGTGCAGGATCGAGTGCCCCGCCAGCGCAGCGCCATGCGTAATATTGAAGCCGCCCCGCCCGGACTTGGCGAGCCCGGTGCGGGCATAAGAAACGATAACAGCGCGGCGGCTCATGAAGTTCTCCCTACTCTTGCGGGCACCCTAATCGGCGCGCGCCCCGAGCGAAACCGTCACGCCGCGATAGCGCCCATCCACCCGCTACACCCGCCCGCCTGAACCCTACCTTGCCGCTGGGTAATCAGTCAGCGGTGAATATTTTCCGTTTCCTTCAATTTTCTCTTGTCAGCGATCAGGGCTCTATGCATTGTGCGGACTGCGCTCCTCCCCAAGCAGCGCGACCTTGAGCCCAGGAGTTTTCAATGTCCGTTCTCCGTTCAATCGTGATCGCAGCTTTCGTAGCCACCAGCTTTGCCGGCACGGCCCACGCCCAAACCCGCGACACCTTCTCTGTGAAAATCGAAGGCGCCGCCGCTGAGCGCCAAGTCATCGCCCAAAACACCGTTTGGACCTGCGAAGGCGACACCTGCCTGGCCCGCCCGAACCATGCCGCCAGCGTTCGTTCGTGCCGCCAATTCGTGCGCGCCACCGGCGCCCGCGTGATTTCGTACGGCCCGGAAGGCGCCGAACTAAGCGCCGCTGAGATCGCCCGCTGCAACGGCGAAGCCGAGACCCAGCAAGCTTCGAACTAAAGTTCGACAGCTTTTCGAAGAATCGGACGGGCCGTCGGCATGCCGGCGGCCCGTTTCGTTTAAGAGGAGCGTCTCCCACGCAGCTGCTCGCGCCACGGATGAGCGCCGCACGGCTCCAGCGTCAACAACGCAACCGCCGGGTCATCAGCTATGCGCACCCGCGCAGCGCCGGTTCTGCCATCGAGCAGCGCGTGCGCGATTGGCGCGATGCCGTCGTTAGGCTGCCGCGCCAACACGAGGACGCCATGCGCGCCGGTCGCCGCCGGCCCGCCAATGGCACGCGGAAGATCATAGACAATCCGCACCCGGAACGCTTCGCCGACGTGCTCCAGATGATAGCGTGGACGCTCGAACAGTGTTTCGACTTCGTCGTCGTACACAGCCTCAATAGCATCGCTGCGAAAGCGTACGCCGACGCCAGCGGCGCACGCAGCGGGGCCAGCGCTCCACAGGCCGTTGAGCTCAGCCGGAGGCCCCGCCTTGGCGGCGGCGCACCCTGCGAGAACAAGGCCGAATAAGGCAATGGCCGCACGCGCCATGGCACATTCGCTACGCTCGTATGGTTGATGACGTCTGAACGTCGCTACACACTGGTCAAAATCTCGCCGGCGCCCCATGTGACACACGCCTTCGGGCCCGATGTTGAACCCCGTGATCCCCTCCCCAGCGTCACCACCCGAAGCCGGGCGGTCAGCCTCAGAACTTCTCGACGATCTCGTTGAGCAGTTTCCCGGCGAGAAGGTCAGCGTCGGGGCTCTGATCGATCAGCTCGATTCGCGCGCGCATGGCGTACTACTGCTGGTTCTGGCGCTGCCGATGTGCATCCCGAACGTGCCGGGCATCTCGACGATCTTCGGCGTTCTGATGCTGGCGCCGGCGCTGCAAATGGTGTTCGGCTCGCGCCGGCTGGTGTTACCCAAACGCGTGCGCGAGTGGGAAGTCGATGCGACGGCATTGCGGCGCACGCTCCAGATGGCGACGCCGACGCTGAAACGCCTAGAATATCTGATCAAGCCGCGGCTTTCAGTTCTGACGCGGTTTCCGCTGACCATCGGCGTTGGCCTGCAAACCTTGCTGATGGCGCTGATTTTGATTTTGCCGATCCCGTTCGCCAACTGGCCGCCAGGCATGACAGTGGCGATGACGGCGCTCGCGCTGCTGCAGCGCGACGGCATTCTGATGCTGATCACTATTCCGGCCGCGGCTGCGTCCGTCGCGTCGGTGTATCTCGGCACGCGCGTCGGCATCGCGGTGATCAACAATTTGATCGAGTGGGGCCAAAGCCTGCTCGCGGGCTTCAGCTAAACGCGCTTCGGCGCATGCGCCCACGCAATGGCGATAAGCCCGATAAGCAGCAGCACGGAATATTCCATCCCGTTGCGCCCAGCGCCGACGACGAACCATCCTGACGGATAATGCACCAGCACCGCGCCCAGCGCGATGATGACGATGTGCCCGAGGCACGCGAGCGTCACGAAACGCCGCGCGATCAAAAACAGAGGCGCAACAAGTTCGTACACCGTGACCGCAGCGGCCCAGTAAAAGCCCATCGGAAAACCGAGCGAACTCAGCCACTCCCCAAAGCCCGTGACATTTGGATCCCAATGCGCCGCGCGGTGTGCGCCGTGGATAAAGATCAGCACCGCAAGCCCAATGCGCAGCAGCGTCAGTGAAGTCTCTAGGCGGTCAGAGTGCGGACGCGGGCCAAGCAGCATGACGATCTTCCCTTGGCGTCGAGCAGGCGCGCACAGAGACACATCAGCAAGCGTTTTGCGACGAAATCAGCACGACGGGCGGATGAGCCAGCCCAGTTGCTCGCCGCTGCGCGAGACCGCCGGTTCGATCGCGCGGCAGGTTTGGGCGGCCGGGCGCGAGCCGCGTGCGAACTCCGGATAACCCTCGCCGCTCCGCCGATCGAGATCAGAGAGCGTCTCGTACAACGTGACTTGGCCGCCGGCCGTTATGCACTCGCGCCGGCCGCCATTGGCTTCGCGCAGACGCACGCTGGTTTCGCCCTCATCGAGTGCGGTGGCGAAGGTGACGCGGGCGCGCGCGCCGGCGCGCGCTAAGCAAGCGTCAATCGCAGGGATCAAATCAGGCAGCACCGATGCCCAGCCGCCGCCATCGCCGCTTTCGTTGACGCCGCGCCGCGCGCAGCCCTGATAGGCGACACCTTCGAAGATGACATGCGCAACGTACGGAAGCTCAACGCCGCTTGCAGTGCACGGTTGATTCAAGATGGTGATGGTCACCGCGCCAGCCACGACACGCATGCCGTTCTCACGATAGTCGCGCTCACTTGGAATGCCGCCATCGTCGCCCAAGCCGGGGCGCGAAAACTGCGCGTAGTCATTGAGCAGCCGCAACTCCCACGCGCCTTCGTCGGCGCTGAACGCGGCATTGCTTCCAGACGCCTGAAACTCGCCCTCGTAAAGCGCGCGCTGCTGCGCGTTGGCAGGACCGCCGAGCGCCGCAAGCTGTTCGGCTGCAATCGCGGCCTCGCGCTCCGCGTCGCTGGGATTGGCAGGCGCCTCGCTTGGCGCTTCACTCTGACGTTGGCAGCCCGAAACGGCCCATCCGCTCAAAACGAGCGCTGAGCCGAGACACACGCCGCGGATCAAGGTCCGCATGGCTTCCCCCCGTTCGACGCGAAGCCGGCAGGCCGGCGCGTCGCTAAGCGTGTAGTATAGACCCATGCAGCGTGATTCCGGCGCCCCACTCTACGAGTTTTTCGCTGGCGGCGGGCTGGCCCGGCTGGGCCTAGCGCCCGACTTCGCCTGCGTCTTCGCCAATGACATCGAACCGACCAAGGCAGCGGCCTACCGCGCCGCCTTCCCAGACGATGACATGCGCCAAGGCGACATCTGGAAACTGAACGCCGCCGACTTGCCCGGCCAAGCCGCTTTGGCCTGGGCCTCGTTCCCTTGCCAAGACCTCTCCCTCGCCGGCGCCCGCCGCGGCTTGGCGGCGCCACGCTCCGGCGCGTTCTGGGGCTTTCACCGGCTCATTGAGAAGCTGGCGCACGAAGGGCGCGCGCCTGATGTATTGGCGCTTGAGAATGTCACCGGCCTTTTGAGCTCGCACGGCGGAGCGGACTTCACCGCCTTGATCCACGCGCTTGATGACCTTGGATACCGCGCCGGCGCGCTCGAGATCGACGCAGCATTGTTCACGCCGCAATCGCGGCAACGCTTGTTCATCGTCGCCTCGCGCCAGGCGCCGCCGCAGTTCACGGCTTCTGGTCCCGCGGAGCCCTTTCACTCACCAGCACTGCGCGCCGTGGTGGCGCGGTTGCCGGACGCGCTGCGCAAACACTTCGTGTGGTGGCGCCTCCCGATGCCGCCAAAACGCAACACGTCCCTGGCAGACCTGCTCGATGACGATGCGAACGTCGCCTGGCAGAGCGAAGAGCAGACCGCGCGCTTGCTCGCGCAGATGAGCCCTCTGCAAAGTGCGCGTGTCGAGAGCCTGCGCGAAAGCGGCGCGCGTGCGGTTGGCGCTGTGTTTCGCCGCATCCGTATTGAACACGGCGCGCGCGTGCAACGCGCTGAAGCGCGGTTTGATGGAATAGCGGGCTGCCTACGTACGCCAACAGGCGGATCAAGCCGTCAGTTTTTGCTCTTTATTGAAGGCCAGAATACGCGATCGCGCTTACTCTCACCGCGCGAAGCGGCGCGGCTGATGGGCGTACCCGAACATTATCCGCTGCCAGCCAGTCAGACCCAGGCGCTGCATCTCGTTGGAGATGCCGTATGCGTGCCGGTGGTACGCTGGCTCTCGCATCACCTGCTGGCGCCGCTTGCGGGGGCAGCAGCCGCGCGCAAAATCGCCTGAGCATGCGCGCCGACGTCTTCGACAGCTCCAAACGCTCCGCCATCATGCGCGCGGTGAAGTCTCGCGACACCGCGCCGGAGCTTGCGGTCCGCGCCGCAGTGCGTGCGCTCGGCTACGGGCGGCGCTATCGGCTGAATGGCGGGGGCCTGCCGGGTAGACCCGATTTGGTGTTCGGCGCGATGAACAAAGCCGTGTTCGTGCACGGCTGCTTCTGGCACGGCCACGATTGCAAACGCGGCGCGCGTCAGCCGAAGGATAACGCCGCCTACTGGCGCACGAAGATCGAGCGCAACCGCACACGCGATTCTGCTTCGCTGAAAGCACTTCGATCGGCCGGTTGGGCCGCGCTTGTCGTTTGGGAGTGCGAAACGCGCGACGCAAACTTGCTCGCGCGCAAGCTCGGCGCCTTCTTGTCGCGTTGAAGCGCCCCTTCCCCCGCCGACGCGGCCGAAGCGTCGGCGAGAGAGGGGTTCGGATTCGGCGCTGGATAGGAGGATGCGCGCGCCGAGCCCAAACTGAGACGGTCCGCCGCCATCAACGACGCCAAAGGCTCTGCACCCAGCATGATGACGATCGCCATCACCCCTAACTCGACGCTCTCAGCAGACTCGCGATCGAGAACATGGAGCGACTCCTTGTTGCTAATCATTCTCAATAACAGAACATGCGTCGGGGCCGGCGTCAAGCGCTAGCCTCCGAAGATCACGCTGCTTTGTCTGGGGCCTGAGCGGCCGCGCGCACGGGCGCTTCGATCACGAATGAAAACACCGAGCCCTCGCCCAACTCGCTCTTGGCGCTTAGCTGGCCGCCCATAAGGCTCGCAAGGCGCAGCGAGATGGCGAGCCCGAGGCCTGGCCCTTTGCCCTCAGCGCTCAGCCGCGCGCGGCCGAAGATCAACGCGATCTGCGAACGCGACATGCCTGCGCCTGTGTCCGCGACAACGAACGCCAGACGCGCGCAGCCTTCTGTCGTTGAGGGATGCACGTGCAGGCCGACGCGTACGCCGCCATGTGTGGTGTAGCGCACGGCGTTGGCCAGCAAATTGAAGAGGACTTGGCGCACACGCAGCGGATCGATCTCGACCTGGGCCGGCACGTCAGCGCCGATATCGAGGAAAAGCTCAAGGTGCTTATCCTGCGCGGCCGGGCGGAATGCGGCGACTACGCCGCGCACAAGCTCGCGCGGTTCGGTTGGTTTCGCTTCAATCGGCAGCGCCCCATTCTCCAGGCGGTCGAGATCCGAAAGATCGTCGAGCACCATTTTTAGAACTTCGCCCGCTTGCACGATGGTGGCGATATGGGCGCGCGCTTGCGGTGAGGCGGCTGCGCGGCGCAAATGTTCGGCGGCGCCAACGAGAGCCGTCATCGGCGTGCGCAATTCGTCATTCATGCGCTGAATCATGTCGGTTTTGGCAGCCGCGGCCGCGGCGGCTGACTGGCGCTCGCGCAGCACGGCCGCCTCGGCTTGCGCCTGCGCGGTGTCCGATGCGAGCAAACTGCGCCACAGATTCATGCCGAAGCCGAGCACAAGCAGTCCGGCCACCAACGGCATCAGATCAAGCGCGTTCGTGCCGTTCAGCATGTAGTCCGCAAGCGGCAGGCCGAGCATGAACGCTACGGTGGGCCCTGCTCCAGCGATCGAGAGCGCTGGTGAGGCGCGCAACGTCGCCGCCGCGTTGGCGAGGCCGCCCAAGATGTACATCACCGCAAGCGTTTCGCCTGGAAGGTACGCGGAGAACCAAAGCATGACCGCGAGCAAGTTGCCGTAAATGCTCTGCGCGGCGATCCATGCGATCAGCCACACCTTGTGTTTTGGCGTGCGGCCCGCGTCCGCCTCCTTCAGCAGACGTTTGAAAATTGCCCGTTCAACCAGCAGCACCGGTAACAATCCGGCGATCCAATAAAGCGGCATGGCGTTGCCAACGACCGATGCCGCGACCACCGCGACGATCACGCAGGCGCCGAAGCGCAGCACGCCATTGGCGATCCGCGCCCGCGCAACCACAGCCAGGGTCCTGGCTTGGTCGGCGCTGACTTGCGCAGCAGTCAGGATCGCGGCGGCGTTCATCAGGACGCCATTGTGCCGGCGCCGAGCTGAACTTTGGTTAATGCCGCCTCTTGAACGGGCGTTCAAATGCGCGCTGTATGCAGCTGGACGACCGGAGAGAGATCATGCGCCTGTTGATCGCCGCTGCTGCCGTGGCCCTGCTGCTAGCGCAGCCAGCCCAAGCCGAAGTCCAATCTTCCTCTCCCGGCGGGTTCGTAATCCATGCCGAAAGGGAGGTGGCCGCCTCCCCCGAAGACGCTTGGCGTGCGGTTACGCGTTTGAACCGCTGGTGGAACGGCAGCCACACCTATTCCGGCAACGCGCGCAATCTCTCATTCGAGCCGCGCGCGGGCGGGTGCTGGTGTGAGCGCTGGGACGGGCAATCTGTTGAACATGGCCGGGTCGTTCTGTTGATGGAGCATGAAGGCGCGCGCACGTTGCGGATCGCCGGCGCGTTGGGGCCTCTGCAGGAGCTCGCAGTGAATGGCGTATTGACCTTTACGGTTGCGCCGCTCGCGTCTGGGGCGAAAATAGAGATGACTTACCGCGTCTCTGGAGACACAGGCGTGGGGCTCGATGGCCTCGCGTCGCCTGTAAATCAAGTTCTTATGGAACAGTTTGGGCGTCTCAACCGATATACCGCATCGGGGTCGCCCGATTAGAGAACGTTCATCGCCCGCTCAGGTCGGCGGCGTGAAGTTCCGCGTCGGAACGAGCCTCTCAGGCTCGCCTAGTTTTTATTGGAGGGATTTTATGATCCGCAAATTTGCTGCGATGGCCGCGGCCGCATTGATTATGGTTGGCTGCACCAACGTCGACCCCGTTACCGGCGAGCGAACGCGCAACAACACCGGCACCGGCGCCATCATCGGCGCTATTGTCGGCGCAGGCGCTGGCACGCTTGCTGGCGGCGATGACCGCCGCAACGCCATGATCGGCGCCGGGGTCGGTGCGCTCGCGGGCGCGGCGATCGGCAACTACATGGACCGCACCTATCAGAACTTGCGTGAGCGTCTTGCCGGCAGCGGCGTAGGCGTCACCCGCGTGAACCAATCGCAGATCCTGCTCAACTTCCCGGCCGACCTCACGTTCGATCTGAACCGCGATGCGGTGAAGAGCCAGTTTGTGCCGACGCTGCGCGACGTGGGCAACATTCTGCAAGAGTACGACCAAACCACGATCGACGTGTACGGCCACGCTGATTGCACCGGCGCCGATGCGTACAATCAGGATCTTTCTGAGCGCCGCGCGATGAACGTGTCGTCCGTGCTGATGCAAGGCGGCGTGATTCGTCAGCGCGTCGCTGCCCGCGGCTATGGCGAAAGCCAAATCCGCTACCAGCCGTGCGAAGCAGCCGCTAACCGCCGCGTCGAAGTGTACGTGAGCGCCTTCCAGGGCTAACGCACGACGTGACTGACTAAAGAACGCCGTCGCGCCCAAAGCGCGGCGGCGTTTTTGTAACAGGAGCCTAAGATGCGCGCCCTAGTTCTGGTTTTCGCCCTCGCTGCGTGTTCGCAGCCCGCGCCTACAATCGAGACGCCGCCAGAAGCGGCGACGGTCGAACAACCTTCGCTCACCGTTGAGGAGGCGCTGGCCCGGATGCCGAATTGGGACGCGGCGCGGGCTGCGGGCGTGGATTTTCGCGGGGTTGGCCAAGAGCCGGGCTGGATCGTCGATATTTACACGCAGGACCGTATTCGGCTGACTTGGGACTATGGCGAAAGCACTGCGGACTTTCCGCTGCCGACCCCGGCCTATCCGCAAGAAGGCGCGACCCGCTACGAAAGCACCGTGGACGGGCGCACGCTGACCGTCACCATCCGCCGCTTCCCATGCCAAGACGCGATGAGCGGTGAAGCATATCCGAGCAATGTGGAGGTCATGATCGACGGGCGGACACTGAATGGCTGTGGCCGCAGCGTCTGAGCGCCGTTGCGTTTGGCGCGCCCGCGCGCAATCTTGCCGCATGCGTGTATTGATCTTCACTACGCTAATCGCGCTTACCGCCTGCTCGACCGGGCCGCGCGAAGAGCTGCCGCCGCCTCAACTGCCGCAACGCGCTGGCGTTGACACCACTGTGGCCGCACGGGCCGAAGGGATTGAATTCCGCGCATCTGGCGACGGCTTCGTGCTCGATATTTTCCGCACCGAACGCATTCGTCTGACTCTTACGGACGCTGGAGAGGTGTTGGTGTTTCCCAAACCCGAGCCGCGTTATCCGGCATGGAATGGGATGATATACGAGACTACGGATGGTCGGCGCAGACTTATCATTGAAGTGCGCAATTTCAGCCGCTGCCCCTCTGGCGAGCCAACAGTTCAACTCACGCTGGACGGCCGCGCATTCACCGGCTGCGGCCAGTCATTTTAACGCGGAACCAAAACCGTGCGCCGCCGTTCTCACCGCAACCGAGCGCGCTCACGGCCCCCACTACCAGCGCTCGCACCAAACCAACGGCCTCCCCCTCGGGGAGGCCGTTTTTGGTTTGAGCTCAGCGCAGCTTGAGGCGCTTCATCTCGGCTTTGGAGAGCGGGCGTTTGTCGCAGGCGTAGACGTCATCCCGGCCGTACAGCTTCTCCAGCGGAAGCCGTGACAACTTGGCTGAGCGCACAACGTCGACATAAGGCTCTTCCGAGTAATAGGTCATGCCACTCGCCGCTTTGTGCGGATGCCGCTTGATCTTTTCGAGCTTCACTTCCCACCAGCCGCCGTCGAACAGGTGCAATTGCGTTTTGGCGTCGATGACGCGCATGCGCAGCGCCAATTCGGCTTCCGCGTCTTGCTTGGCTTTGCGAAAGCGCGTGGTCCAATTGGTGCGGTTCTCGTTGTACCGGAGGATGCCGGTGCGCGGGTGCACGTAATAGAGTACGTGCGATTCCGCGACTGCCCGCTCGCCGCCATAGCGCGGCGTCATGACCACGGCGCCGGCTTTCATCCGGGTCGAGATTGCGACGAAATCTTCGATGTGATCGCGGACGTGCTGCTGCACGGTGGAGGTTGGCTTCAGGTGTTCGCTGATCTCGGAATAGACTTTGTCCCAAGGCCGGCCGACGTTTGACGCGAGATAGCGCTTCAGCGGATTGAGCGTTTCGTTGAGCTGCTTGGTTTTCTGTGCGCGGCCTTTCGGTTCCCGCACTGGCTTCACAGCGCGGATCGGCTCGCCATCGTCATTGGTTACTGCGCGCGTCCGGCCCGGCCGCTTACCAGCAACCGATCGGCCCGTCCGCGGCCGCTCGACGATAACTTTGGACATGTCCTTACGCATAGGGCGCGCGGTTTAAGCCGCGCGCCCTACTTGAGACAACTAAATTCGAACCGAGAAGCGGCTTAGACTTTCGCCGCCGGCCGACGCGTTTGCTTGCGGTACTTCGGTGCCGGGCCGTTGTTGGACCACACCGAATTGCCCTTGCGATCGCGGCGATCGCCATCATCGCGCGCGCGGCTCGGCGCGTGGCCTTGCTTGGCGTGCGCGGCGCCATGCGCTTCAGAAGCGTGATGCTTCTTCGGCGCATGCTTGCGGGCCGGATGGACCGAACCCGAACGGCCAGCGGGGCCCTTCGGGCGGACGGCGCGTTCGTCGGCGCGCGGCGTGCGCAGCGACATATCCGTTTCCATCACAGGCACGGCCTGCTTGGTCAGCTTTTCGATGTCCTTGAGATACGCACGCTCGTCCGGCGCGCAGAACGAGATCGCGATGCCGCCGGCGCCGGCGCGCGCGGTGCGGCCGATGCGGTGGACATATTGCTCGGGCACGTTCGGCAGGTCGAAATTGATGACGTGCGAAATATCGTCAACGTCGATGCCGCGCGCGGCGACTTCGGTGGCGACGAGAATGCGCGTCTTGCCCTTCTTGAAGTCCTCCAGCGCGCGCATGCGCTGGCCTTGGCTCTTGTTGCCGTGGATGGCGTCAGAGCTGAACTCAGCGCTTTCGAGCTTCTTGGCGACGCGGTCAGCGCCGTGCTTGGTGCGGGCAAAGACCAGCGCGCGCTTGACCGATTTATCGGACAAAAGCGCGTGCAGGAGGTCCTGCTTCTTCGATTGATCGACGTGGATCACGGCTTGCTGAACGCGCTCGGCGGTCGAGCTGACCGGGGTCACGGCGACCTTCTCAGGATTGTCCAAGAATTGCGCGGCGAGCTCTTCGATCGCCTTCGGCATGGTGGCCGAGAAGAAGAGCGTCTGACGCGCACGCGGCAGGATGGTCGCGATTTTGCGCAGGTCGTGGATGAAGCCCATGTCGAGCATGTGATCGGCTTCGTCGAGGACGAGGATTTCGACCTTGTCCAGACGGATCGAGCGCTGGCTGACGTGGTCAAGCAGACGGCCAGGTGTGGCGACGAGGATATCGACGCCGCGGAACATGGCTTGCTTTTGCTTGTGCATCGAGGCGCCGCCGTAAACGACAGCGGTCGAGAGCCCTAGAAACTTGCCATAGGCGCGGAAGCTTTCAGCGATCTGTGCTGCAAGTTCGCGCGTCGGCGCCAGCACCAGCGTGCGGCACGATTTCTCGCCCGCATGCTTACGGTCTTTGTGCAAGCGATCGAGGATCGGCAGCGCGAACGCCGCCGTTTTGCCGGTGCCGGTTTGGGCGAGACCGATCAGGTCTTTGCCCTTCTGCACGATCGGCAGCGCCTGCATCTGGATCGGAGTCGGTGTGGTGTAGCCCTCGGCTTCAAGCGCCTTGAGGATCGGCGCAGACACGCCGAGATCTTGAAATGTGGTCACGAATGTACTTTCAGCCGCACGCAATCCGCATGGCGGCTCATCAGAACAGGAACGATGCGACGGCGAAGAAAGGCGGCGAGCTGCTAAATTTGCGCTCAAAGCCGAACGTCGATGGTGGCGTTCCGGGGGACCGCGTTCGCGTGGCTGGTAGGCCAGGAACGGTCGCTGAACCGGGATATCTAGGGAAATGCTTGAAAAGTCAATAACGCTGCCTGGGCGGCTGCCCTGCAGATCATTGCGTTGGCGGAGTCAGGCGCTCGCCGCGTACGGCACGGTGAGCGCAAAACGCGCGCCGTTGGTGCTTTCGATGCGAAGTTCACCACCAACCTTGGCCGCCATCATCTGCACCAATTTCATGCCGAAACCAGCCGACCTGGCTTGCCCTGCTGGCAGCCCGACGCCGTTGTCGGCGACGACAACCCGTAGCCCGCCAGCCTCTCGGCGGAGCGACACAGCGATGGCTCCAGCCCGCTCGTCCGGGAAGGCGTGCCGAAGAGCGTTCAGGACCAGTTCATTCACAGCAAGCACCAGCGGCTGGGCCAAAGCGATCGGCGTGTCGATTGACTCGGCATTGACAGTGATGGTGACACGCAGCGGATCGCCCGCCATTTCGTGCAGGGCAACGCACATCGCCTCGATTAACGTCCCGAGATTCACCGGGTCCGCGCTTCCGCCGAGTTGAAGCGCATCGTGTATGCGCGCCACTGCCTGAATGCGCGCCGTAGCAGCGTGCAGCGCGACGCGCGCCGCAGCATTGGTTTCACGCCGCTCCTGCATGCCCATGAGGCTCGCGACGATCTGAAGGCTGTTCTTGATGCGGTGGTCGCCCTCCCGCAGCAGGAGTTCTTGGCGAAGGGCGAGGTCTCCGGCCTCAGTACACAGCCGGCGCAAACGTGCATTCTCCGCCTGAAGCGCCTTCAGGTCGGTCGCGCCATCGGGACGTCGATCATCCATCTCGACACAATTGCGATTCACAGCCTTCTACTCCCGCGCCGACGGGAAGTGAGCGCCGCTTTTGCAAAAGAGTCGGTGCGTTAACCGACCCTTCGAGCATTGCGCCTGCTAATCGCCTTCTAAGCGAGTGGTGCGGCGGCTGTGGCAGGTTCGAAAGCATGTTCACCGAACAGCGCCCGATACTCGCTGGCGACGGCCTCATAGCATTCGCAAGCCGCGTTCTCGAGACCGACACGGTCCAAAATGGTGATTTTCCCGTGCTGGTAGCGGATGACACCCGCTTTCTGCAGCGAGCCGGCGGCGATGCTGACCGTGGAGCGCCGCACGCCCAGCATCACCGCTATTAAGTCTTGTGTCAGCGACAATTCCGGTACGCCGCTGCGGTCATGCGCAGCCAGCAGCCAGCGCGCGAGCCGCTGGCTGAGCTCATGGTGCGCGTTGCAAGCAGCGGTCTGCGCGACTTGGACGTGAAAGACGTGCGTGTAGCGCAGCAAGAGATCGCGCAAATGCGGCGCATGCGCGACAAACTCCAGAAGCGCCGGCGTTGCGATGCGATACGCGGCGCCCCCGGTTTGGCACATCGCCTCGCTGTAGGAATTGGTCGCCCCGAGGACGACCGAAACACCCGCTACGCCTTCCAAGCCTATGAGGCCAATCTCAAGCGGCTCACCCTCCGAAAGCACTGTGAGCGCGGAAATGAAGCCGCTCTCTACAAAGTAAACTTGCTCGATCGGCTCGCCGGCTCGGTGCAGCGTTTCACCTAACGCCAGTTCGACACGGTGAAGCTTATCGGCAACGCGCTTGAACTCTTCGGCCGGCAGCGCCGACAAAATCCGGTTTCGTACAGTCGCGTGTGTGGGATGAGGCAACATAAAGCTCCGCGGGCGGGAGCACGAGCATCTCTCAGTCAGCCCTACGCCATGACGGGAAGGCCGATACGTGTACAATGCACGAACGCTGACCATGGGGCCAGCAAAAGCACCACAAACAAAAGAAAAACACCCAACCTGATCGCAACACTCTGTGCGATATCGAACATTCACAGTCCCGCCGCGAGCGCGCAGCGTTACGAGCGCTTGCAAACTGCAGTTAGTACGGTGTCGGACCGACGCAGCGAATATGAAGTGCAACGGTGTTGCAGCGCCGGAAAACCTTTCCCCCCGACGACCGCCTTCCGGCGCTGCTAACGGCTCCCTCGCCACCGGGGGAGCCGTTTTTCATTCGGCGATCAGGCGCAGCGGTTAGCTATCGAGTGCGGAGCGGACTCTTTCTGCGAGCTGGTCGAGCGTGAACGGCTTCGGCAGATGACTTGTATTGGGATCCAGTACGCCGCTGTGTACGGCCGCGTTTGGCGCGTACCCCGTGGTGAACAACACTTTCAAACCGGGCAGCAATGCCACCGCGGCCTCCGCCAGCTGGCGGCCATTCATCTCCGGCATCACCATATCGGTGAACAGGAGATCGACCTTGGCGCCGGACTGGAGCTGGTGCAGCGCCTCAGCGCCGTTCGCGGCGGTAAGCACGGAATAACCAAGCTCCCGCAGCGCCTCACTTGAGAAGGCGCGCACACGCGGATCGTCTTCAACGACGAATATTGTTTCCGAAGTGGAGCCATCGCGGATGACGGCGCGGCTTTCCACCGCCGAAACTTCATCCGCGCCGTAGAAGCGCGGCAGATAAATCTTCACCGTCGTGCCGTGGCCGGGCTCGGAATATAACTTCACGTGCCCGCCGGACTGGCGGACGTACCCGAACACTTGGCTCAGCCCGAGACCGGTGCCTTTGCCGACAGCCTTGGTGGTGAAGAAGGGATCGAACGCGCGCGACATCACCTCCGGCGTCATTCCCGTGCCCGTGTCGCTGACGCAGATCAGCACGTACTGGCCCGGAGGCACGCCGTGGCTGGCGCCGTATGTGGCGTCGATAGAGGTGTTAGCCGTCTCCAATGTGAGCTTGCCGCCGTTGGGCATCGCGTCGCGCGCGTTGACAGCGAGATTGATGATGGCGCTTTCAAGCTGAACTTGGTCGGCAAAGGTGCGCCAGAGCCCAGCCGCCAGCACGGTCTCAATCTGGATGTGCTCGCCTAGGGTCCGGCCAAGCAATTCGGTCATCGCGGTCACGAGCCTGTTGGCGTCAATCGACGATGGATCGAGCGGTTGCTGCCGCGAGAAAGCCAGCAAACGCTGAGTCAGCGCCGAGGCGCGATTGGCGCCATCGGTAGCGGCGTCGATATAGCGAGTAACGTCGGTGTCGCCTTTCGCCAAACGCCGCTGCAGCAGATTAAGCGCACCAATCACGACGGCGAGCATATTGTTGAAGTCGTGCGCAATGCCGCCGGTGAGCTGGCCGATAGCGTCCACTTTTTGCGCTTGGCGCAGTTGCTCCTCGGCGTGCATACGCTCGCCGACTTCCTGTATGACACGTTGCTCGAGAGTGGCGTTCAGAGTTTGCAGTGCGACTTCGGCCTGCCGGCGCTCGGTGACATCCAAGGCGAGCGTGAAGATGCCATCGATGCGACCTTCTAGATCGCGTGTCGGCTGATAGATGAAATCTACTATTCGGGTTTGACGTTCGCCGTTGCGCACGAGCTCGATCGGCACGCTATCGCCGATGAAGGGTTCGCCCGTCTCATAGACTCGGTCGAGCAGTGTAACGAAGCCTTGCTCCACCACTTCAGGCAACGCCTCCGCCACCGGCAGGCCGACCAAGTCTCCCGTGCGGCCAGTCAGTTCGAGGTAGGCGTCATTGGCAATGTAAAACTCATGTTGCGGCCCGCGCAGCACGCATACGGCGCCGGGGGCCTGGGCGAAGAGTTCGCGCAAGCGCTCCGTTTCCGCCTCGCGCATGCGCGCCGCGACGATAGCGCCGGTTGTTTCGTTGCCCTGGTTGAAGACGCCAAGTACGGCGCCGTGCTCATCCATGATCGGGCTGAGACTGTAATTCCAGTATGTCTCGGTAACTCGGCCGCCGCGCTCCATCGGCAGCATCTGATCAAAGCTGGTGTGCCCAGAGCCTTTCGTCAGCACGTCATCGAATTGAGGGCCCACAATCGGCCAAATATCAGGCCAAACATCAGGTCCGCGCTGACCCAACGCCCAAGGATGGCGCTCCGCTGGGATGTGCGCCCAAGCGTCATTGTAAAGCAGGTGAAGGTCACGCCCCCAATAGATCGCAGTCGGGAAAGTGGAGTTCAGACACAGACGCAGCGCAACGTGCAAGGTCGCAGGCCAACGCTCGGGCGGCCCTAGCGGATGGGCGGCCCAATCGAAAGCGCGGATACGCTCCCCCATCTCGCCGCCACCTGAAGGTAGCACCGTAGATATCCGTGTGCCGCTCATGAAGTTCCCAGCCGCCGATTTATCCTAACGACCGTAGCGCCGCTCGCGTTCCCTATCGCGCGGGGCGCGGCGAAACCAGCGCTCGCGCTGGCTGAGTTCAGGGTTTCTGCAGGCGTGCCGCGCACCCCTTCGCGTCAGGCGGCGTCTTGGACGAAGCCCGCCCACGAGCGCATGTACGCAATGAACGGGGTGCTCAAACCCTCGTCGCGGAGGTATTGCTCGCTGACCGGCGTCGCGATCGGAACGAAGTTCGGATCTGCTGTGACGCGCTTGGGGTAGTCGTGATGCAGGATCGCAGCGCGGCCAAGTAGTGGGAAATCAAAGCCGGCGGCCAGAGTGTCACGCGCATCTTGCGCAGACATGATTTTGCCGGCGGCGCCGAGTCGAACATCGCCCCGCTCAAGTTCGGTGAAGTAGGACGCGAGCGTGCGGCCCTTCAACGCTTCGTCATTGGGCTCTTTGGTGACGTCCCAAAGCGACATGTCGATATAGTCGATCTTGGCTTCACGCATGAGTTGCTGAGCCAAATCACGGATCTCAAGCGTTTGAATGCCCCAACGCTCCGGCGAAAGCCGCACGCCCAAAGAGAAGCCGGGATGCGTTGCAGCGCGGACGCCATCGATGATCTCGAGCAGGAAGCGCGCCCGATCGGCGGGCGAGCCGCCGTAGGCATCTTCACGGCGGTTAAGCTCGGGACTCAAAAACGAACAGATCAGATAGCCGTGGGCGCCATGAAGTTCGACGCCGTCAAAGCCGGCGCGCTCGGCGCGGCGGGCGGCGCTGATGAAGCAATCGCGGCTCTCGCGCACTTCATCCAGCGTCATTGCTTCGGCTTTGAGCTTTTCATCGGCCGAGGGCGCCTTCGGCCCCTTCACCGCGCGCAAACCGCCATGGTGCAGCTGCGCCGCGGCGTGGCTGCCGTATTCCTTGATCTTGGCCGCAAGGCGCGTGAGGCCGGGCAAGTGCTTTTCGTCGTGAAAACCGAGCTGGCCCGGAAAGCCCACGCCTGATTCCTGCACCGAAGCGGCGCACGTCATGGTCAGGCCAAACCCACCTTCGGCGCGCATGGTGAGCCAGCGAAACTCTTCATCACTCAGCACGCCATCGGGGTGGCTTTGGATATTGGTGAGGGGCGACAGAACAAAGCGGTTCTTCAGCGTGGCGCCGGAGCGGAATTTCAGTGTGTCTTGGAGAGTTGCCATTGGCGTATCGTAATGGCGAACCCCGTTTCGCCAAGCCCTCCCCTAAGGAAGGGCGGTTTAAAGCAGAGGTATCGCCGCCGCGAGGACCCACACCGCCATAGCGATGACGATGAGCGAGCCCACGGTATAGAATATCGCGCGCACTTCGTGCCGCTGCGCGGTTGAATAGGCGAACGTGTGCAGCAACCGCGCTACGACGAAACCGTACATCAGCCATTGCGCGGCTGCGAGCGGCGGCGCGATGGCTACGAAGAGCAGGCCGATCGCGAGGAAAGCTGGGATGTTCTCAAGATCGTTGCGATGAATGCGGCGCGAGCGATCGACATCGTCGTTCGGCGCTAATTGCTCAGGCCGTGGATTGCGATTGGCCGGCCCAGGTTTCAGGTCCTCGGGACTGGCCAAGCCCGCATCGTTCGCCATCATCCGCGCGACCGTGATCCAGCCCTGAAGCATGATTTTCAAAACCATGATCGCGGCGGCGATGGCATATGTGACGAACACGGGATTCGTCAGCGTCAGTTGGTCCATTACGTCTCTCCGCGATCGTAGAAAACAAAGCGGCGTAGCAGCTCCATCGTAAGTGACAACCCGGTAAGTCGGCGCCACCATGCTCGCCAGATAGCGGGGAATGCGGTCATGGCGAAGAGTGCACGGTTTGATTTTTCGGGCGCGAGCGTGCTCGTCACTGGCGGCAGCAACGGCATCGGTCATGCGATTGCCACGGCGTTTCGCGACGCAGGCGCAAGCGTGACCATCACTGGCACGCGCGCCGATGGCGTCTACGAGTCAGACTTTACCGGCCTCGCCTATCGCGCGCTCAATTTGCGTGACGCGGCGGGGATCGCGGCGCTGGCGGCGGCCCTGCCAAAGCTTGATGTGCTGGTGAATTGCGCCGGCCAGGCGCGCTTCGAGGAATACGACCCGGACGTGTTCGAAGAAACGGTGGCGGTGAACCTGACGGGCTCCTTCCGCATGGCCAGCGCGGTGTTGCCGCAACTTAAAGCGAGCCGCGGCAGCGTGATCAACATCGCCTCGATGACGAGCTATTTCGGCATGTCGCTCATTCCAGGCTACGGCGCCAGCAAAGCCGGCGTGCTGCAAATGACCAAAACACTGGCCGAAGCGTGGGCAAGCGACGGCGTGCGCGTCAACGCCATTGCCCCGGGCTGGGTTGAAACCAACATGACAGCGCCAGCGCAAAGCAATCCGGAGTTCGACGCGAAGATCGTTGCGCATACGCCGCTAAAGCGCTGGGCCAAACCGGCGGAAATGGCAGGTACGGTTTTGTTTCTCTGCTCGGACGCCGCGGCATTCATCACCGGCGTGACCGTGCCGGTCGACGGCGGCTTCAGCGCGGTGATGTAAGCTGCGCGCTCAGTGCGCTGGCGCGAGCAGCACCATACGTGCACCCGAGGCATAGCCCATGGCGGTATAAATTGGGCGGCCAGCGTCGGTGGCGTGCAGCGTCGTGCGCTTCACCCCCATCAGCTTCTGCCCTTCCCGCACGGCGTAGCGCATCACCGCTTCCGCGTAGCCTTTGCCCTGTGCATCCGGTGCGGTGGCGACGAGCGCGACATAGACGGTGTTCGCGGCGGGAAACACGCCTGTCGCCGACACCGGCCTGTCCCCAACATAGCCGACGAAGCCAAGACTGTCGGCGCGCCACAGCGCCATATTAGACAGGGCGCCAAACATCTCGCGCGGCATGCCGTACGCATCGGCGTTCAGCACGGCGATGTCGCGCGCGCCGGAGTCATCGACGACACGGCGGATGTCGAGTTCGGCGGGCTGCGGTCGGCGCGGCGGCGCAAGGTCTTCAGCTTCCATCGCCGTCATCGGCACCGCGGGCGCGTAGCCCTGCTGCGCGACGAGTTCTTGCCAATTGGCGGGAAGCCAATCCTCGCGCAAGAGTCCGCCGACAGGGTGCGCGGCCGCGCGCGCACGCGCCGCGCCAGCGGCAACCACCGCCTGCAAGGTTTCCGGCGTCGTGGCGGGGTCAAGCGGGATCCAGACGTTGAAGAAGAAGCTGGGCACGTCGCAGAAGCACGACACCAGCGCGTTGGACTCTTCGTACTGCGGCGCGGGCAGGCGCCCAGTCATCAACTTCCAAGCATCCGCGAATAGCCGAACCGCGTCCGTTCGCATGTGATCCCCCCATACAAAAGGGACCGCCCGAAGGCGGCCCCTTCCAACTTTAGGCCGCCTTTTTCTCTTTCGCGCCGAAACGCTCGTAGAAGGTCTCGCCTTTCGCGGCCATGTCGCGGAGGAGTTTGTTGGGGCGGAAGCGATCGCCGTACGTGTCGGCGAGGCGGTCGGCTTCTTCGACGAACTTCTTGGTGCCCCAGAACAAGTCGATGTAGCTGATGCAGCCGCCGCTATAGGGCGCAAAGCCCCAAGCCAGGATCGAGCCAACGTCTGCGTCGCGGGGATCGGTGATGACGCCCTCTTCGAAGCAACGCGCGACTTCGATGCATTGGCGGAAGAGGAAGCGCTTGGTCAGCTCCGCCTTGAGTTCAGGCGGGCATTCCTTGGTTTTCACCTCGATGCGTTCAGCCAGGCCCGGCCAAATGCGCGACGGCTTGCCGTCATCGCCGTACTCGTAATAGCCCTTGCCGCCCTTGCGGCCGACGCGGCCTTTATCCTCGACCAGCCACGACAACATCGCGGCGCGCGGGTCCTTCTTGTAGTCCTGCTGATTGAGTTCGGCGTTGGTCTTGCCGATCTTCAGCGCTGTGTCGAGGCCGACGGAGTCGGAGACTTCGAGCGGGCCCATCGGCATGCCGCATTGGCGCCCGACGTTCTCGATGATAGCCGGCGCGATGCCTTCCATCAGCATCTCGACGCCTTCAGCCGGATAGGTGCCGAAGCAGCGCGAAGTGTAGAAGCCGCGGAAGTCGTTCACTGTAATCGGCGTCTTGCGGATCTTGATGACGTAATCGATCGCCTTGGCTTGCGTCTCCGGCGTCGTTTCCTTGCCGAGGATGAGCTCAACCAAGCCCATGCGCTCGACCGGCGAGAAGAAGTGGATGCCGATGAAGTTCTTCGGACGCGAAGAGGCTTCGGCGAGGCCGGTGATCGGTAGCGTCGACGTGTTGGAGCCGAACACGGCATTCTCACCGAGGAATTCTTCGGCCTTCTTGGTCACGTCGGCTTTCAGCTGCACGTTTTCGAACACGGCTTCGACAACGAGGTCAGCGCCATTGATCAGAGAATAATCGGTCGAGGGGGTGATTAGCGCGAGCAGCGCATCGCCCTTCTCCTTGGTGATCTTGCCGCGCGAGATGTCCTTATCGACGATGCGCTTGGAATAGGCTTTGCCCTTCTCGGCGCTTTCCTGGCTGACATCGAGGAGCACGGTTTCGATGCCGGCTTTGGCTTGCACGTAAGCGATGCCTGCGCCCATGAGGCCGGCGCCGATGACAGCGACTTTCTTGATGTCGTAGGTCGGGATGCCTTCGGGGCGGTTGCCGCCTTTGCCGAGCGCTTGCATGTTTACGAACAGAGTCCGGATCATGCCTTTGGCTTGCGGCGTGTTGGCGGTCTTGATGAAATAGCGGCTCTCGATCCGCAGCGCCGCATCGATCGGCACCTGCATGCCTTCATAGATGCATGAGAGAATGTTGCGCTGAGCCGGATAGTTGAGGTTGGTCTGCTTGGAGACCATGGCGTTGCCGCCTACAGCGGCCATCGCGCCGGCTGGCGTGAACGGGCCGTCCTTCACTTTGTAGCCTTTGACATCCCACGGCGCGATCGACTTCGGATTCGGACCCTTCGCGTAATCCCACGGCAGCGTCGTCTTCACCCACGCCTTGGCGGCGTCGACGGTTTTGCCGGGCTCGACCACTTCATTGATGAAGCCGAGGCCCTTGGCTTCTTGCGGCGATTTATCGGCGCCTTGCAGGATCATCATCGCGGCGTTCTGCACGCCGATCAGGCGCGGCAGACGTTGCGTGCCGCCGGCGCCCGGCAATAGGCCGACTTTCGATTCAGGCAGGCCGAACTTTGCTTTCGGATTGTCGGCGGCTACCCGGTAGTGGCAGGCGAGCGCGATTTCGAGGCCGCCGCCGAGCGCGAGGCCCTCAAGCGCCACGGCGACAGGCTTGCCGCAAGTTTCGATGGCGCGCAGCGAGCGGTTCAGCGTGAAGCTTTGGTCGAATTGCTTCTTCAGCTTTTCTTCTTCACTCTTCGGCGCTTCTTCTTTAGCTGCGCCGCGCTGATTGAGTTCGCCGAGATCGGCGCCTGCGCAGAACCCGGTGGTTTTGCCGGAGGTGATGACGGCGCCCTTGATTTTGTCGTCGGACTTGATGGTCTCGACCAAGGTTACGAGATCACGCATCACCGAGCCGGTGATCGTGTTCATGGAGCGGCCCGGCACGTCGAACGTGATGAGCGCGATGCCGTCGCTGTCGACGTCGATCTTGAAGTTTTCCATCGGACCTACCCTCTACCTATTCCCATTTGTGGACGCGGGCGGCGGGTTCGCCACCGCCCGCGTTCCCGTTTCTTAATTGACGCGTTCGATCACGGTTGCGGTGCCCATGCCGGCGCCGATGCAAAGCGTGATGAGCGCGCGTTCTTTGTCGGCGCGTTCGAGTTCATCGACCATGGTGCCGAGGATCATCGCGCCGGTGGCGCCGATGGGGTGACCCATCGCGATGGCGCCGCCATTGACGTTGACCTTGTCCATGTCGAGATCGAGCGCCTGCACCCAGCGCAACACGACCGAGGCGAAGGCTTCATTGAGCTCCCAGAGATCGATGTCTTGCTTGGAGAGGCCAAGGCGCTTCATCAGCTTGTGCGTGACGTGCTCGGGGCCTGTCAGCATAATCGACGGCTCCGAGCCAATCGACGCGCCACCAACAATGCGCGCGCGCGGCTTCAAACCGAGCGCATCGCCCATTTCCTTCGAACCGATCAACACGCCAGCGGCGCCGTCAACGATGCCCGACGAATTGCCGGCGTGGTGGACGTGATCGATCTTCTCAAGCTCCGGATAGCGCTGCTTAATCACGTCGTCGAAGCCGGGCATCACTTCGCCCTGCATCTTGAAGCTGGGTTCCAGCGCACCGAGCGATTGGAGCGTGGTCTCAGGACGCATGAACTCGTCGCGGTCGAGCAGCGTGACGCCGAGTTGGTCCTTCACTGGAATGATCGACTTCTTGAAACGGCCTTCTTTCCAAGCTTGCGCCGCGCGCTGTTGCGATTGCACTGCGAACTGGTCGAGATCGGTGCGCGAGAAGCCGTATTTGGTGGCGATCGCATCAGCGGAAACGCCTTGTGGCGTGAAGTAGGTCTTCATCGCGATCGACGGATCGGTCGCCCATGAACCGCCGGTCGAACCCATCGGCACGCGGCTCATGCTCTCGGTGCCTGCGCCGATGGCGAGCGCCGCCTCCCCTGACTTCACTTTCGCCGCGGCGATATTGCAAGCTTCCAGACCCGACGCACAGAAGCGCTCGACCTGCACGCCGGAAACAGTGTCAGCGTAGCCGGCGTTCAGCGCAGCGATACGCGGAAGGTTGCCGCCTTGCTCGCCGATCGGCGAGAGCACGCCCATGACGACATCATCAACCTTCGAGGTGTCGAGGTTGTTGCGATCGCGGATGGCCTGCAGCACTTGCGTCGCCAATTGCAGCGACGTCTGCTCGTGCAGCGAGCCGTTCGCTTTGCCTTTGCCGCGCGGTGTGCGAACCGCGTCATAAATATAGGCCTCAGCCATCTTCGTACTCCAACGTTTGCGACGCGCTCGCCGCTCACCCTGCATGGGACCGGAGTCGTCCCTGGCGCTAAGCGCCTACTCCGCTGACCGCTTCGCTCGGGCTGAGCAAAGCGCGGTAAACTAGTGCGCCTCACCATCCGCAATGGCGACGTCGCCGCGGAAAGAGTTGGCGATGAAGCAAGCTTCGTGGGCTTTATGATGCAACTCGCGGATTTCCTCTGGCGCCGGCTGCTTGTCGCCAGCCCAGGTGATTTGCGGATTGAGCTTCACTTGCGTCATGGCGATGCGGCCGCGCTCGTCCTTGCCCATCACGCCTTCGGCCTGATCGACATAAGCATCGACGACGAAGCCGCCGCGGCGCGCAAAATCGAGAAAGAAAAGCATGTGGCAGGACGAAAGCGACGCCACCAACATCTCTTCGGGATCGACAGCATCCTCACGCGAGAGCGGCAGCTTGACGACGTGCGGCGAGGATGATGCCGGCATGGTCACGCCGCCATCGAACGCAATTTCGTGTGCGCGCGAATATTTGCCGTCGGCAAATGCTTCATCGCCGCGAACCCAGGTGAGCGTGGAGGTGTACGTGGCCATCAGAATGCGTCCGCCGCGAGCGCCATCACCGGGCCTGCGCCGGTTTTCACCTTCGCTAAATGCGCGGCTGCGTCGGGCAGCGTGCGGGCGAGGAAATAGCGGCCGGTGGTGAGCTTAGTGTCGAAGTATGGATCAGCCGCGCCGCCATTCTTCTTCGCAGCGAACGCCGCTTTGGCTTGCAGCGTCCACATATAGGTGAGCGCGGTGATGCCGAAGAGATTGAGATAATCGTGAGACGCGGCACCGGCATTATCGAAATTGGTCATGCCGTTCTGCATAAGCCACATCGTGCCGTCCTGCAGCTGGGCTTTGACGTCCTTCAGCGCATCGACGAACTCTTTCAGCTCCGCGTCGTCCTCGTGATTATGGATGAAGTCATCCATCTCATTGAAGAACGCGAATATGGCGCGGCCGCCATTGGCGCCGAGCTTGCGGCCGACGAGATCCAGCGCCTGGATGCCGTTGGTGCCTTCGTAAATCTGAGTGATCCGCGCATCGCGCACGAACTGGCTCATGCCGTGTTCTTCGATATAGCCGTGGCCGCCAAAGATTTGCTGGCAATTGGTGGCGTTCGCGAAGCCTTTGTCAGTGAGGTAGCTTTTGATCACCGGCGTCATCAGCGCCATGTAATCATCAGCCTTCTCGCGCACCTTTTCGTCTGGCGAAGTGTGCAGCAGGTCGCCGTGGATGGCGGTCCAGAACGCAAACGCCCGCGCGCCTTCGTTGAACGCTTTCGCGTCCATCAGCATCCGGCGCACGTCCGGGTGGACGATGATCGGATCGGCGGGGCCGTTCGGGTTTTTCGCGCCGGTGATCGAGCGCATCTGCAGGCGATCTTTGGCGTAAGCGACAGCGTTTTGATACGCGACTTCGCTTTGGCTGAGACCCTGCAAACCAACGCCAAGCCGCGCCACGTTCATCATCGTGAACATGGCCGCGAGGCCTTTGTTTTCTTGACCGACCAGATAGCCGACAGCGTCATCGTAATTCAGCACGCACGTCGAATTGCCGTGAATGCCCATCTTTTCTTCGATGGCGCCGCAGACAACGCCATTCCGTTTTCCGGGATTGCCATCCTTGTCGAGAATAAATTTTGGCACGATGAAGAGCGAAATGCCTTTCGTGCCGGCGGGCGCGCCTTCGATGCGCGCGATGACGAGGTGAATGATGTTGGGCGCGAGATCGTGCTCACCGGCGGAGATGAAAATCTTTTGGCCGGTGATGCGATACGAGCCGTCCGCCTGCGGGATCGCTTTGGTGCGCAGCAAGCCGAGATCGGTGCCGCAATGCGGCTCGGTCAAATTCATGGTGCCGGTCCACTCGCCTGTGACCAGCTTCGGCAGATAGGTTTGCTTCAGCTCATCGCTGCCGTGGCTGTGGATCGCGGCGTAAGCGCCGTGCGACAAGCCCGGATACATGCCGAACGCCATGTTGGCCGACGACACCATTTCATTCCACGCCAGCCCAACAATGTGCGGCAAGCCTTGGCCGCCATAAGTGGGGTCGCTCGTCAGGCCTGGCCAACCAGCTGCGGTCAGCTGCTTGTAGGCGTCCTTGAAGCCGGGCGGCGTCGTCACCGAGCCATCGTCGGCGCGCTTGCAGCCGTGTTCGTCGCCAACCTTGTTGAGCGGCGCCAAGACGCCCTCACAAAACTTCGCGCCTTCCTCCAGCACCTGATCGATCAGGTCGAGCGGCGCGTCGGAGAAAGTCGGCAAATTGGAATAGCGCCCGATGTCGAGCACGTCCTTCAGGAGGAAGCGATATTCGCGAAGCGGCGCCGTGTATGTCGGCATGCAGCTCTCCCTGTTGTTTTTTCTTATTCTATAGACGCGTCAGTGCGCGTCTTCGAGCCGCTTCTTGGCTTCGGCTTCAAAAGCGCGCGCTGCGCCCATCGCCGCGGGCGCGGCCGGCTTTGAGAGGAACTTTTCGAGCGCAGCAATGCCCGACGTAAGCGTTTCGATCGCAGCGTCGACATCTTCGCGCTGCGCTTCGAGGGCGACGATGCGGGCTTTGTACTTCTTCAGCGCCGTCTGCGCCTGGGCGCGCTGATCGACCTTATAGAGGTCGAGAATTTCTTTGATCTCGATGAGCGAGAGGCCGACGCGCTTACCACGCAGGATCAGCTGCAGCTTGGCGCGATCGCGGTGCGAATAAACGCGGTTCATGCCGTCGCGGCGCGGCGTCAGCAGGCCTTTGTCCTCGTAGAAGCGGAGTGCGCGAGGGGTGACCTCGAACTCACGGGCCAGCTGCGAGATCGTGTATGTGCGCTCGGTTTTGGTCATGACGGTTCCCTCGGGTTCGCCCAGCGGGGTGAACCTAGGTTCCGTTTACGGTAGGGTCAACTGAAGTTGACGGCCCCGTCATGAAATTTCATTTCGCTAGGAGATCGACGGTAATATCGGCCGGCGCCCGGCAGCCATTGAGCGCCATGGTAAGATCAAGCTCGGAAAGCAGGTATTCCATAACCGCCTGAACGCCCTGCTCGCCATTGAGCGCCAGCCCGTAAACATAAGGACGGCCTATCCCGACCGCACTTGCCCCTAGGGCAAGGGCTTTGAAGATGTCGGCGCCGCAGCGGATGCCGCTATCCATAAAGACCGGGACCTTGCCCTTCACGGCTGTGACGACACCCGGAAGCGCATCTAGCGCGCCCATGCCGCCATCGACCTGCCGACCGCCGTGGTTCGAGACCATGATCCCGTCGAAGCCCTCGCTGACAGCTTTGGCGGCATCGTCCGCACGCTGGATGCCTTTGAGCACCACGGGCAGTTTCGTCCACGATTTGATCTTGGCGATGCGCGCCCAATCGAGGCCTGGGTCAGAGAATATCTGCGTGAACATGATCGCCGCGGCCTGCGGATTTTCCTCCGGCGTTTGCGGCAGCAGCTTTCGAAACTCCGGATCGGATGTGTATTGCGCAATACCCTGCCCTCTGAGGAAGGGCATGTAACCGAGATCAAGATCGCGCGGGCGCCAGCCAAGAGCTGTTGTGTCAAGAGTCAAGAAGATCGCCTTGGCGCCGATTTGCTCGGCGCGTTTGACAAAGCTTTCCGCGACCTCGTCCTTCTTGCCCCAATAGAGCTGATAGAAGCGATCGCCATCGCCATTGGCTTTGGCGATCTCCTCCATCGGCTTCGACGCCTGACTCGAAATAATCATCGGCAGCTTCAGCCGCGCCATCGCGCGCGCGACTGCAATATCCGCATCCGGGTGCATCATCTCAAGCACACCGACAGGACTGGTCATCACCGGCGCCACCGCGCGAGCGCCGAATATTTCGCAGCCGAGATTACGTTGGGCAGCGCCGCCGAGCATGCGCGGCGCGATCGGAAAGCGCGAAAAAGCGGCGCGATTGGCCTCTGCCGCCGTTTCCAAACCAGCTGAGCCCGCCGTGTACGCCCACGCTTCTGGCGTCATCTTCTTCTGCGCGGCCACTTCAAGACCAGTGAAGCTCGTCGGAATATCGGGCTTCGCGCCACTCAATCCGCGCAGATAAATCGCACCTTGAATTTCGGGTCCGAAATGGCGCGGCGTGTCGGTCATGGCTAATCCTCGTTTACCCTTTACCGGCCATTAACACGCCAAGCCCTTTGATCGACACTGCAAAGTCATGAGCGATTCTCAATTTTGAGGAGTCGCTTGAGGGGTTGGGCGTGAGCCGCGGACGCGCGGTGATAACGCGGCGAGGGCAAAATGAGCGGTGCGCAAAGCTGGAGCGTCAAGGGCATTGACCCGAAAGTGCGAGAGGCAGCGCGCGAAGCGGCCGCTCGACAGGGCATGAGCCTCGGCGAGTATCTCAATCAGGCGTTGGCCGGGCATGGCCCGCAACCAAACGGGCAAACGCCTGCGCCTGCAACAACGCACCAGCCGCCGCGTGCGCGTACGCGCTACACAGGCTTTGGCGTTGCGCACGATACTGACGAAGAAGATGATTGGACCATCGGCGCGCCCCGCACGACCGATCCCACACGCCTTGCCCAACGCATTGAATCCATCGAGCGCCGCACCCAGCTCGCTGTCACGGGTCTCGATCGCGCAGTTTCCACTATCGACCGCTCAGTGCTTGGTCTCGCCGCGCGCATTGAAGATGCAGAGGCCGTTTCCAACGAAGCCGCCGAACGCGTGCACGAAGCGCTGGAACATTTCCGCATCGCCGGCGAAACGCTGAGCGGCAAACTGCAACGCGCCGAATACGAAGCCACAGAAGCGCGTAAGGCGTTCGATGGCGCGAGCGGCGACATTAACACCGTCAAGCAGCGGCTTGAACATCAAGTCACCGTCGCCGAGGAAATCGCCCGCCGCGCTGAAGCAGCAGCGACATTCCTGACATCGGAGATGGAAAACCGCGACGATATGGTCGCACAGACATTGGCCGAAGCGCGCCAAGTTGCTGAAGAAGCAGCGCGCCAAGCCTCGCAGGCGTCCGCTGATGCGGTAGCGGAGTTGCGCGCGCTGCAAGAACAGATGAGTGCGCGGCTCGACGAAACCGAGACGTCAACGCGCCGCGCAATCGAGACGGCGGTTGCGGAAGTCAGCAGCGAAACGCGCGGCACGCGCGAAGCTCTGCTTGAGGAAGTTGTCCGACTTGAAAGCGAAATCTCGCGGCGCGTAGGCACGGTTGATCAGCTGCAGAGCGAACATGCTGCCCTGATCGCACGCATCGAGCGGGCGGAGAACGGCGCACGCGAGACTACGGCGGGCCTTCGTCAAGCCGCCGGCGCTGCAATCGCCGATTTGCGTAATGCTCAGCTCACGCTGGCGGCGCGGGTCAAGCAAGTTGAAGATATTGCAGGCCAGAGCGGCGTCATTGATCTGACCGACCTGCGTCACGCGCAGGCCGATATCGCTGAGCGCCTCGCCAACCTTGAAACAAAGACCGAGCACAGCCCCCTCGCCGACGCACTTGCTGCATTCGAACAGCGTTTGGCATCAGTGGAGCACAGCGGCGTCGGCTCAGAGAAGCTTGAGCACATCGATAGCACGGTGAAGACGCTGGACGATGCGTTGCATCGCTTGGCCGAACGCCTGGCTGAAACCGAGTCGAGCGCCAACACCGCCATCCGTACGCTTGAAGAAACCGTCTCCGCCCTCGGCGCGCGCGTCGAGCAAGGCGGCGGCGCCGCCCAGGAAACCGAAGCTGTGCGCGCCATGCTCGAGCAGAGGCTCGACGCAATGACGCAGCACGTGCGCGACGAACTCGCGGGCGAATTGCAGGCAGCGCTGCAAGGCGGCGAAGGCATGGAAGGCGCGCTCACCGATGTGAACCGGCGTCTCGCAGCCGCCGAACGCCGCCAAGCGCAAACCATCGAAGCGATCTCGCTTGAGATCAAGCGCATGAGCGAAAGCGTCGACAAACGCTTGCGTGCCGTCGAAACCCGCAATGATGACGCCGCCGGCGCCGCTGTGCGCGAAGAATTGGTGCGCATGACGTCAACGCTGGAACAGCGTTTCGACGAGATCGAGCGTCGCGAAGCAGCCGCATTCGACCGCATGGGCCTAGAAGTCGGCCGCCTCTCCGAGCGCCTGGAAGAGCGTGTCGGTGCTGTGGAGACTCGCAGCGCACAAGCGATCGAGCATGTTGGCGAGCAAGTCGCGCGCATGGCTGAGCGCTTCAACCAGCGCCACGAAACCTTGGCCCGCGAATTGGGCGAGCGGATGATCGACAGCGAAGAGCGCTCCGGCGCGCGCGTGTCGGAAGCCATTGGCTCGATCATGCAACGCTTGGCGGAAGTCGAAGAGAGCTCCGCTGAGGCTATTGCACCTGTGCAGAAGGCGGTGTCCTCTGTCGCCTCAAAGCTTGAGCAGTACGAAAACGCGCACGACCAAGGCATGGCGCGCGAAACCGTGCCGACACCGTCACGCCGTGCCGATGACTACGCGCTTCTCTCCGATCCGGAGCCTTCGCCTTACGTGTCGCCGCAAAGCGCCGCTCAGCCGGTGCGGGCAGCCCCGCTGCCGCCGCTCGCGACCGCAACGCCGAACGCGGCGCCCGTGCTTCGCGAAGCGCCGAATGAGCACGACATCTACTTCGCCGAAGAAGTCGATGATCTTCTGAACGACGACCTCGGCGAAGACCCGTTCCTGCCAGATCCGGTTTCCGAAGCGCCGGTCGAAAGCCGCCCGATCGAAATGGCGGAAGGCGATGATCTGGTCATCGAGGACTCCTTCGTCGCGCCGGAAACAACAACGGCTGACGCGCCACCGCTCGATGACGATCCGTTCTGGACGCCCGACGATCTCGAACTCTCAGCGCCGGCCGAGACGACGCCGATGGCGCACGCGGACGACGATGTGTTTGAGCCGTTGCTGATCGACGAAACAGCGCCGACCGAAGCGTCCGAAACCTCCGCTGATACCCCGGCGTTTGAGCTCACCGACACGCCTGCCGCACCGACGAAGAACGATTACCTCGCCAACGCGCGCAAAGCTGCTCAGGCCCAATCGCTCCCGAAGACACGCGAAACGTCCGCTGGCGCGACGCCGAAGCTCAGCCTGCGCGGCTCAAGCCGCGTCGTGCTGTGGGGCGCGACCGGCGTGATCGCTGCTTTGATGGTTGGCGGCGCACTCTACATCAACAGCCGCGATGACGGCTCGGAAACGCAGGCCGAGCCTGAAACGCTCGCGCCGACGACGTCACAAGAGACCGTCCCGACAGGCGCGGTCGATCCTAACGCTCCGTTCGAAGCGCCGGCGGAAGATCCGTTCGCTCAGACCGGCGAAACCGGAGACGCCGCAGGCGCCACTGATACGCCGATCGCCGCCGGCCCTGCTGTGCAACAGCAGGTCGTCGCGGGCCCTTTAGCGCCGCGCAATGTCTCGATGGAGCAAGCGGCGCAAGCGGGTGACCTCACCGCACAGTACGAGTTGGCGCTGCAGCGCATTGCCGCTGGCCGCACTCAAGACGGCGTCACGATGTTGCGCCGCGCTGCTGACCGCGGCTTCCCGATGGCGCAGTATCGACTTGCTAAGCTCTACGAGCGCGGCGAAGGCGTGCAGACCGATCTCGCGGTTGCGCGCCAATGGACTGAGCGCGCTGCGGGCGCCGGCAATCGCCGCGCCATGCACGATCTCGGCGTCTATTTCGCACGCGGCGAAGGCGCGCCTCTGGATGAAGCAGCGGCATTCCGCTGGTTCCGCCAAGCGGCAGAACTTGGTGTTGCGGACAGCCAGTACAATCTCGGTGTGCTGTACCAGCAAGGCCGCGGCGTTAATGCCAGCGCTTCGGAAGCGTTGTTCTGGTTCTTGGTTGCGGCCCGCCAAGGCGATCAGGACGCCGGCGCACGCGCCACGGCGCTAGAATCGCAGCTGCCGCAGATCCAGGTGCAACAAGCCCGCGCCCGCGCCACCGCCTTCCGCCCGCGTGCGGCAAGCGCTGTAGCCAACGGCGAGTTCGGCGCCCGCGCCTGGACGGCTGCTCGGCCCGGCGCCTGAGTCCATCCGAAGTGCTAAGCGTTTGTCGGCGTTTGCGCCGATCCCTTCAACGCGCCCACATGCGTAGCAGGTTCGAGATCGATTTATCGAGTCGGAGCAATTCTTCGCGCGCGGCGCCTGCTTCGGCGAGCCTCGTTCGTGTCACCGAGAGATCGAACAAGGTCTCGCGCTGACCGGCGTCCGGCACGAAACTCTGCAACCATCCCACCGCAGCCAGCCGCGCACCGCGCGTCACTGGGGCGACATAGTGGATGGAGCCCGCAGGATAGAGGATTGCATCCCCCGCATCGAGCGTAATCTCCTGATCACCAAGGGCGCTCTGCACGACCAGCGCCCCGCCCTCGTAGCTCTCGCGCTCAGCCAGAAAGATCGTGAAGGCGAGATCGGTGCGCAGTTTATCGTCGCCTGCGCCCATCAACGCATCATCGGTGTGGGCGCCATAGGTCATGCCCGGCTCGTACTTTGAGAACAACAGTCGCGAAACGCGGGCCGGCCGCGCCGCGATTTCAAACAACGGATGGCGACGCAGCGCATCGACGACGAAACGCTCCAGCGCCTGTGTGCGCGTGTCAGAACCGTCTGCTTGCAGGTTCTCCTTTACCGCGCGCGCCGCTGCTCCAGCCGTGCGCTTGCCCGAGTTCCACGCGATCACGTTGAGTTCGTCGCGCACGCGCAGCAGATCTTCAGGCGCCAACACCCCTTGAAGGACCAAGCTCATGAGCAACCTTTAGTCTGGCGAGGACGTGAAATCATGTGACGCGATCTAAGCGTTACCCGGAGAAAAGCCCATGGTCTCATTGAAACTCAAGCGTTGGCGCACAGCGGGCGTTGCCGCTGCTATTGTAGGCCTCGGCGCGTGCGCTCACTCGGATGGCTATTACGGTGGCCGCTATGGCGAGCGCGGCTATCACGACGAACGCGGGGAGCGGGGCGAGCGTGGAGAGCGCGGCGAAAGAGGCGAACGCGGAGGGCGCGGAGAGCGTGGCGGCTAACCAACGCGGCAATATGCGCTTCTTGCGAGCGGTTCGCACTTAAGCCAGAGTGCGACCGCTTCGCTCGGAGGGCCGCATGATCTCGATGAAACTGAACACCTGGCGCACCGCTAGCGCAGTTATGGCGCTGACGGCGCTCGCCGCATGCGGAGGCGAAGGCGGTGAAGGCGGCGGCGGTGATGGTGGAGACGCCGGCGAGGCCGGTGAGGCTGCCCTCAGCGCCCCGGCGACCCCTGCTCCAGTCCCTGGCGCGGCGCCCTCCCCGGGCGGAGGTGAAGCTGGCGAGGCCGGCGCAGCTTCCGCGTATGTAGGACTGAGCGGCGATCAATTGACCGCGCTTCGTGTGCAGCACTTGCGCGGCTTCGCCATGGTCGCGGCGGCAGTAGCGGCCGACAACCAACCCGATGAGGCCGGCGTGCTGGTCGCGCAAGGAATCCTTGAAGTCTATGATGGCGCTCCGGATCAGTTCGGCAGCCTCAACATCGAGATCATCCGTGCGGCAGCCGATCCTGCGGCGCTCAATCGCGCGCAACGCATGCAGCGGCTGCGCGCCGCTGAAGATGAGTTCAACCGCGTCGCCGACACGCTCGACGCTGATGACGCTATTACTATCGCGCGCATGGTCGATATCGCCACCGGGCTTTATCAACTAGTGGTGCAGGGCGATTTGGTCGATCCGATCGAGTATCAACACTCAATGGGAGCGGCGCTGGCGGCACGCGCGGCGCTGACGCATGGCCAAGTTGAGATGCGACGCGAAAACCAGCGCGCTTTCAGCGAAACCCAAGCGGCGCTGACGCGCTTTGTCGGTTTATGGCCACAGGCAACGGCGCCGGAAACTCCGACACCCTATCGCGACGTACTGGCGCAAAGCTCACGCGTGCGGCTGGCGCTTTCGCCCTACCTCTAAGCGCGGCGCAATAAAACAGACGGCTCGCCGCGATATGCCGAGCGGGCATATTCGCGGTAGCCGAGTTTTTCCGCCAAACGCAGTGACGGCGCGTTTTCAGGCGCAATGAGGCAAACGAAGTCGCGCCGGCCAAAATGTTGCTCGCCCCAGGTGATGGCCGCGTTCATGGCTTCCAGCGCGTAGCCTTTGCCGTGTGCGGTCGGCGCCAGCGCCCAGCCCTGCTCCGGCGCCTCGAACACCGGCACTATCTCGCGCTTGAACGTGCCGAAGCCGCCTTCGCCGAGAAAGCGCCCGCTCGCCTTTTCCTCAATCAGCCAAAAACCGTGGCCCATCAGCGCCCAGTGACCGACATACGTCTGAAACCGCCGCCAACTGTCTTCGCGCGACGAAGGCTTGCCGCCAATGAAGCGGGTAACATGCGGGTCGGCCCACATGGCGGCCGAATGATCAAAGTCCGCCAACACATGACCGCGCAAACGCAGCCGCTCGGTCTCGATCACTGGCGTGGTCACGCGCCGTCTCCGGCGATCACCGATTCCAACAGCGCCACGGCGTCATCGCTGGCCCAATCGGCGCCGCCGGCGAGGCGCGCGACTTCGTTGCCCTCGCGATCATAAATGATAGTGGTCGGCATGCCGGCGGCCTGCGCGTCGAACATCATGCCGCGGGTAATATCGATATAGAACGGCAGCACGCCGCCGCTGAGTTGCGCAAGCATAGCTTGCGCCTCCGCGCGCTTGCCTTCGCTGTCGACACTGACGGCAATGACGCGAACACGGCCCTCGAGACGATTTTGCAACGCCGCCAAAGTGGGCATCTCTTCGATACACGGCGGACACCACGTCGCCCACAGATTGACGACAAGCACCTCGCCGCGAAATGCCTCCAGGCTGGTCTCAGCGCCTGCCGCGTCGCGCATCATGCGCGCCGGCATCGCCGGCGGCTCGGCCAGCACCGCCAACGTCGACATCTCGCCACGTGCGAATCGCGTCAGACCTTGTGACTGATCGGGCTTTGAAGAGGCGGCGAAAAGCACGTAAAGGACTGCAACCGTCCCCAGCGCGAGCATTGCCACGGCCGCCCATACGGCCCACGGCTTTTTCGACCCAGAGGAATCCGCGTTCGTGTCCACTTCCGATCCTTCGTCCAAAGGCCAAAAAATGTGGGGCGGGCGTTTTGCCGCCCAACCCGCCGACGCCATGCAAGCGATCAACGCCTCGATCAATGTCGACAAGCGCCTATGGCGTGAAGACATCGAAGGTTCACAGGCGCACGCCGACATGCTGGCTGCCCAAGGGATCATTACGCAAGAAGATAACGCGGCGATACAAGCCGGGCTGGATCAGATTGCCGCGGAAATCCTGGAAGGAAGCTTCGTCTTTTCGGCTGAGTTGGAGGATATCCACCTCAACATCGAAGCGCGGCTGACGGAACGCATCGGCGAAGCCGGCAAGCGGCTTCACACCGGCCGCTCGCGCAACGATCAGGTCGCCACCGATTTCAAGCTCTGGACCATGCGCGCCGCGCGCGAAGCTGGCGATGGCCTGCGCGCACTGCAAAACGGGCTGCTGAAGCAAGCCGAGCCACATGCCGATTGGGTGATGCCGGGCTTCACACATCTGCAGACAGCGCAGCCGATCACGCTGGGCCATCATCTCTTGGCGTACGTCTCGATGTTCGAGCGTGACCGGGTGCGCCTCATCGGCGGCGCGCTGGAGGCGGCGTGGGAGTGCCCGCTCGGCGCGGCGGCGCTCGCCGGCACCTCCTACCCGATCGACCGCGAACGCACAGCCGCCGCTCTTGGTTTCCACGAACCAGCGCACAATTCGCTGGATGCTGTTGGCTCACGTGACTTCGCTTTAGCCGCGCTTGCCAATCTTGCGATCGCTGCGACGCATCTTTCGCGATTGGCGGAAGAGATCGTGCTGTGGACGAGCCCGCAATTCGGATTCGCTCGCTTGAGCGATGCGTGGTCTACCGGCTCGTCGATCATGCCGCAAAAGCGCAACCCGGATGCGGCCGAACTCATCCGCGCGAAAGCCGCGCGCATCGGTGCGGATTTTTCGGCGCTGAACGCCATCGTGCAGAAGCTGCCGCTCGCTTACGCCAAGGATCTGCAAGAGGACAAAGCCCTCACGTTCAGCGCCTTCGATTCCTTCGCCCTTTCCATCACCGCCATGATCGGCATGATCGAAACCATCAGGTTCGAGCGTACGGCCATGCGCGCTGCCGCCGCGCGAGGCTATTCCACGGCAACTGACCTCGCCGACTGGCTGGTGCGCGAGCTAAAGGTCCCGTTCCGGGAAGCCCACGAAATCACCGGCAAAATCGTCCGCCGCGCCGAAGATGCGGGCGTCGCTGAACTCGGCCAGCTGCCGCTGGAGGCGTTCCAGGCCGTCGATCCGCGCATCACCGAGGCCGCGCGGGCGTTGTTGACGGTTGAAAAATCGGTCGAGAGCCGGGATAGCTATGGCGGAACGGCGCCGCAGCGCGTGCGCGAGCAGGTCGAGCGCTGGAAGGAGATGTTCAGATGAGCCGTATCATTCTCGCTCTTGCCGCCGTCACCATGCTTTCGGCATGCGGCATTCGCGGCGATCTCGATCGGCCCGATCCGCTCTGGAATAACGAAGACGCCATCCGCCGCGAATGCCAGCGCCAACTGGAAAACAACGAGACGCAGGACCCGCGATGCGCGCAATACCAGAGCGGCGCGGGCAATTGACGCTGGGTTTATGGACCTTCAGGTCCGTTAAAGCCGCGCAATGAACCATTTCGAGTATCGCGACGGCGCGCTCTGCTGCGAAGGCGTGCGTTTGTTGGAGATTGCCGAGGCTGTCGGCACGCCAGTCTACGTCTACTCAACAGCCACGCTTGAGCGGCACTACGACGTGTTCAAGAGTGCGTTCGCGCCGCGCGATGTTTTGGTCGCCTTCGCGGTCAAAGCCAACGCGAACATCGCAGTGCTGGCGACACTGGCGCGCAAAGGCGCCGGCGCCGACACCGTAAGCGCCGGGGAGATAGAGCGCGCACTACGTGCTGGAGTGCCAGCGGGTCGCATCATCTTCTCCGGCGTCGGCAAAACTGCGGACGAACTTGCGTTCGCCGTCAAAGCCAGCGTGCATCAAATCAACGTCGAGAGCATCGCTGAGTTAGAGACGCTTGCGCAGTGCGCCGCAACGCTCGGCGCAAGACCCGCTATCGCCATTCGTGTCAATCCGGATGTCGGCGCCGGCGGCCACGACAAGATTTCCACCGGCAAGAGCGACGCGAAGTTCGGCGTCTCCGTCGATCAGGCGCTAGCGCTCTATGCGCGTGCGCACGCCGATCCTAATCTCGCTGCCAAAGGCCTCGCCGTTCACATCGGCAGTCAAATCCGCCAGCTCGATCCGCTCGAAGCCGCGTTCAAGACTTTGCGCGGCATGGCTGAACAACTCCGCGCGCAAGGCATCAGCATTGAGCGCCTTGATCTCGGCGGCGGCCTTGGCGTGCCGTACTTCCACGAACCCGATCCGCCCACGCCGACCGAGTATGCGGCGATGGTCAATCGCGTCTTTGACGGCCTGGATATAGCGCTCGCGTTTGAGCCTGGGCGCATGATCGCGGGAAATGCGGGCGTGCTGCTTTCGCGTGTAATCCGAGTTCAAGAACGAGCTGAACGCCCGATCTTGGTGCTGGACGCGGGCATGAACGATCTCATTCGCCCAGCCATCTACGACGCTTATCATGACATCAAGCCGCTCAACCAAGCGCACAGCGCGCCGCTGCAAAAGTATGATGTAGTAGGACCGATCTGCGAGACCGGCGACACGTTCACGCGCAACCGCACTCTGCCGCCGCTTGGCCCTGGCGATCTCGTCGCGTTCATGACAGCTGGCGCTTATGGCGCGGTGATGGCCTCAACCTACAACGCCCGCGCGCTTGTGCCTGAAGTGCTCGTTGCTGGCGACAAATACGAAATCGTCCGTCGACGCTGGACGCTCGAAGATCAACTCGCGCTTGAACACACGCCTGCGTGGCTGAGCGCATCGTAAATTCGAAGGAGATGTCATGAACAAGTCCTGGATCGCCGCTGCTGCTCTGGCGCTTGCCGCCTGCAGCCCTGCGCCTGCGCCAGCGCCAGCGGTTGAACCGCAAGACGCGTTCTTCACAAGTCTCTCTGCGCTGTGTGGCCGTAGCTATGAGGGACGGGTCGTCACCAATGATGAGCGCGACGCCGACAGGGCGGGCCAGCAGCTTGTGATGCACGTGCGCGATTGCAGCGCCGATGAGATCCGCATCCCGTTCAATGTCGGCGAAAACCGTTCACGCACCTGGGTCATAACACGCGCCGAAAGCGGCCTCCGCCTCAAGCACGATCACCGCCACGAGGACGGCAGCGAAGACGTGCTGACCCAGTACGGCGGCGACACGACAAGCGAAGGAACCGCAGAGCGTCAGGAATTCCCGGCCGACGACTTCTCCAAGCAGCTGTTCACGGCGAACGAAATCCCGGCCTCGGCCGATAATATCTGGGCGGTCGAGGTCCACCCAAGCGAAACGTTCGCCTATGAGCTGCGCCGCCAAGATCGCCATTTCCGCGTGGAGTTCGATCTGACCCAGGAAGTCCCCACGCCAATGGCCTCCTGGGGCCAACTGCCGAACGAACATTAAGGGCGAATTAGCGCCGAAATCCGGGTTCCCGGCTGGGCTTGGTCATGGTTTGGCCAGAGGCGCGCTGTTAGGCTCGCCCCCGCCGGCATGAAACACCAGGACGCCCTCGACCAACTCGCCCGCGAGACGGCCCGCGCCCGCCGCCGGCTCACGATCGAAGGCGCGCTGCGCGCTGGCCTCCCGCTGGCGCTAGCCATTGGCGCCTGGGCCTTCATCGCCGTCGTCGGCATTCACGAGGCGCTGCCGCTTTTGCTGCAAAGCATGACATCGGCGCTCGCGCTCGCGGCATTCGTGTTTCTGGCGCTGCGTATTCGTAAAAGCTGGCGCGCGCCGACTGAAGAAGAAGCGCGCACCCGCCTCGCCGCGGATTGCAGTCTCGATCCCGGCGCTTTCGATGCGCTGCGCGATCAGCCGTCGCGCTACGATCCGCTTGGCACGGCCTTGTGGCGGCGCGAGCGCGAACGCGCCGTTGAGCGCATTGAGCACGCGCGGCCCACACCCTCACCTATCGATCTCGATGAACTCGATCCACGACGGACGCGCGATGCGCTCGCACTGGCGCTGATCATTGCGCTGGCTGTGGGCGGTTTCAACGCGCCAGACCGGCTAGCGCGCGCATTCGTTCCTGATCCTGGTCCGTTGTTCGGCGATGGCCCGATGGAAGTCGAAGCCTGGGCGACGCCAGCGGACTACACACAAGCCGCACCCGTTTCGATTAGCGACCGCATCGGCGAAACTGTCTCGACGCCGCCCTCGGTCGAAGTCACGGTGCGCGTCACCGGGCCGACGGGCGCGCCACGCCTCGTCTTTAACGGCCGCGGCGGTCAGCGCAGCGAACGCTTCGTCCGCGCAGCTGACGGCGCATGGGAAGCGCGCCTGCAACTCCCGGGCGCGGGGCGACTGAAGATCGTCCGCTTCCATACCCGCGCCTACTGGCGCATTACGCCAACGCGCGATGCGCGGCCGAGCGCTGCCTTCACCGCGCCATTGGCGCAGCTGCAAGGCGAGACAGTTATCGTCGGCTGGCGCGCGCGCGATGATTTTGGCGTACGTCGGTTGGCGTTGCGCGTGCGCCCGGTTGATCCGCCAGAAGGCCTCGCGCGCGCCGATGCAATCGACACCGAACTTGAAACCCAAGCCGGCGATCCACGCGAAGCGGAAGGCGAAACGCAAGTCGATCTAGCCGACCATCCCTACGCAGGGATGGAAGTCGAAGCGCAGATCGTGGCATTCGATGCGCTTGGCCAGGAAGGCGTGAGCTCCGGGATGCGGTTCACACTGCCAGAGAAAGTGTTTCTCCAACCGCTTGCCCGCGCCGCCATCGAAATTCGCCGCCACGTTCTGGCTGAGCGCCGGCCCTATCGAGAGGAACGCTTCGCGCAACGCCGGACCATTCCTGCGGGTGACATCCTGCTTGGCAATCAGCGCATTGAAATCCGCGACTATGATCGCCGTCCAGCGCTGCAGCGCGCGCCTGAAGGCATTCGCCGCGCGGTTCGTTTGATGGACGCCGTGACGATGACGCCGCAAGACGGCTACTTCCGTGATCTTGCGGTTTATCTCGGCTTCCGCACCGCGCGCGCCGAACTAGATGTCGCCCGCACAATTGAAGATACGGACCTTGCTGCCGACACGCTCTGGCGCACCGCACTACGCGCCGAATATGGCGGCGCCGCCGATGCCCGCCGTACACTCGAAGAGGCACAGCGTCAGCTGGCGCAAGCCTTGGCGGAAGGCGCGCCGCCAGAACGCATCCGCCAATTGCTCGATGCCTTGCGCCAAGCGACCGAGAACTACATGCAGGCTTTGGTGCAAGAGGCGCTGCGCAACGGTGAACGCCAGAACATGGAGGACACCGAGGATCAGGCGACCATCAGCAGCCGCGATATCGAAGAGCTGTTGAACGAAGTGCAACGCCTTTCCGAACAGGGACGTCAGGCGGAAGCGCAGCAATTGCTGCAAATGCTCGCCAACATCCTTGCAAACATGGACGTGCAGCTCAGCGAATCCGGCAGCGGCGACGGCGACGGCGAGTCCGACCAGCAAATGCAGCAGAGCATGGACGAGCTGTCGGAAACGATGGGCGAGCAACGCGCGCTGCGCGATCAAACTGAGCAGCAACAACAACAGCAGCAACAGCAACAAAGCAGCGGCGGCGGTGGCGGCGAGCAGCAAGGCGGCCAGGGCGGCGAACAGCTCGCCCAGCGCCAGAGCGAAATTCGCCAAGGGCTCGCCGAAGCCCAGCAAATGGCTGAAGAAGCAGGCGCGCCGAGCGAAGATTTGAACGCCGCCGGGCGCGCTATGCGCCAAGCTGAGGACGCTCTGCGTCGTGGTGACCTGGAAGGCGCCGAACGCGCGCAATCTGCTGCGCTGGAAAATCTACGCGAAGGCGCCGAAGCGCTTGCCACCGAGATGCGCAATCGCGGCCGCGAGGCGCAACAGCAAGGCGAACAAGGCGAGAGCGGCGGCAATCGCGATCCGCTCGGCCGTGCGACTGGCGGCGTCGATGGCGGCGACGGCCAAAGCGTGCCAAGCCAATCGGACCCCGCCCGCGCGCGTCAGATCTTCGATGAAATCCGCCGCCGCGCCCAAGATCCAAACCGCCCCGAAGCAGAGCGCGAATATCTGCGTCGCCTGCTCGAACGCTTCGGCGACAGCTAAGGAGATAGAGAAATGTTGAAACGCACTTTTGCAGCACTGTTGCTCGCCAGCGCCGCCGCCTGCACCCCGCCCGCGCCACCGCAAAGCACGGAAACCGAAACGCCGCCGCCACAGGAACTCGCCTGCAACACGCTCACGCCCGATCTGGCGCGGCAAGTTAGCGTCGAAACCCCGCCGGTTGCCGCGATCGCCTCTGATCTGCGCGGCGGAGAGCTGACGCCCGGCCTGTATGATCTCACCAGCGCACGCCGCGTCGGCGCCGCGACTGGCTGGAACGGCACGCGCGCCGTCGCGCTCGAAGTGAGTGAAGACACCACGACAGGCGTGGTGACGCTGAACTGGGCCGGCACAACGCCGACCAGCGTCGTAGATCGTTGGAGCGCCACGCTCACCGAAGCGCCGCAAGCACGCCTCACCTATACGTGCGGGCGCGTCGGCGATGTGGACGCGAGCTTTGCAGCGGCAAGCCGCGCGTTGGAGCTTCGAATTGCAGACGGCGCCGACGGAGAATTGCAGCTCGCCTTTGCGCAGCGGTAAATACTCATTGAGCTAACTCGTAGATTAATGACGAAGTTGTTTCGTCTTGACCTGGAGCGCGTGCGCCTATTGGCATGCGTGCGATGCCACATCGTGTAGTTCCACACCTTGCCGAGTTCGATGTCCGGGAGCGGCTAGCGCCGCTGCCGGCTTGGCTCAGCCAAATTGCATTCGCGATCTTCTGTCTCGGGATGGAAGTGCTGCTACGGCTCGTGATCAACGCGCTGGCCCCGGGCGCCGCGCCGTTTGCAGTAATCTATCCTGGCATCCTGGCCGCCACCTTGTTCGCGGGCTGGCAATGCGGGTTCATCGTGCTGGCCATTTCGATGCTGGCTGCTTGGTACTTCGTTCTGCCCGCGCCGATGAGCTTCCGGATCGAAAACCCGGCGGATATTCCGCGCATGCTGGTGATCCTGCTCAGCGGTAGCCTTGTTATCGCGCTCTCCGATGTCTTCCGTCAGGCCGCACAACGCGCTGCACGCGCACGCAAGGCGCAGGTTGAAGAACAAGACCTTCTGCTCCGCGAGATCGATCACCGCATCAAAAACAACTTCATGATGGTGGCGAGCCTCGTCGACATTCAGCGTCGTCGCTCCGAAGACGCACCGGTGAAAGACGCATTGGCGGAGGTGCTCGCTCGCATCGATAGCTTCGCGCGCGCGCACAATCACCTTTACCACGACCCGCGCAATGTCGGCGCAGTGCAGATGAAGGAATATCTCCAGGAGCTTTGCGATGCGCTCGCGCAGGCCCTGACACTGCATGGCGCCGTGACGCTTACTTGCGCATCAGACCAAGCGCTTATGAACCGCGACCGCGCCGTCTCGATCGGCCTGTTGGTCAATGAACTTGTCACCAACGCCGCCAAGCACGCCTTCGACGGCCGCGAAACCGGCGTCGTCAATGTCAGTTTCCGCCGTCATGGCGCGGGTTGGCGGCTCTACGTGGAGGACGACGGTGTCGGCCTCGACGCGGCGAAGCCGCAGCGGCCCGGCGGCGGCTTGGGCAAGCGGCTCGTGGATGCGTTCGTGCGCCAGGCCAACGGCACGCTTTCAACAGAATCCAGCTCAGCTGGCACACGTGTGATTGTCGAACTTGGCGAAGAAGTCGCGCGCTAGTCGATGGCCGCGATGTAGGGCAAGCCGCGATAACGCCCGGCATCATCCATGCCGTAGCCAACGAGAAAATCGGAGGGCGCATCCCAGCCGATCGCGTCGATCGCTTCGCCCATAGCTTGCGGCTTACGAACGAATGCACAGGCCAAAGTGCGCGTTGCGCCCTTCGCCATGAGGTGCGCGCGCGCATACGCGATCGTGCGCCCGCTATCGAACACATCGTCGAGGATCAGCGCCGGACGCCCCTCGATCGCGCGCGAGATATCGGCGCGCACCACCACTTTGCCGGAGCTCTCGCGCGCATCGCGATAGCTCTCAAGCCACAGTGAATCGTAGATGGGATGGCGTCCGCGCCGCTCGAATGCGCGCATTAGATCCGCAGTAAACGGAATGGCGCCCTGCAAGAGCGCCACCACCGTCCAATCGTTATCAACTTCGGCAAGCGTGTCCGCGAGCGCCTCTATGCGCTTCGCGATCTCGGCTTCATCAAGCAGGACGCGCAGGCGCGTCTCAGCCATTTCCGGAGCGCAGGCCCTCAATTGGTCCGATCTCGCTGACCGTGCCCTCGAGCGGGGTGTCGAGCACCAACGGCTCGTCTGCAGCAGGTGCGGCAGGCGCAGCCGGCGCCGATGGCGAAACCATCGCCGCACCGCCCGCAAACGACGCTTCGTTGAAGTTTGCGAACGTGGCTTCCAGATCGACCGCATCTGTCGGCGGATTTTCGACGCGGATTTGGAACGGGATCGCGCCGCCAGCCGCAACCGGCTGATCGGTGATCGCGTTCACCAGCTCGAAAATCTCATGCGAGTTGCTGTCGCGCAGCGACACGCGCACCGGCGGGACGAGTTTGTCATCGCGGCCAATGTTGCGGACCTCGCCGCTGACCAGAAGGATCGGTGTAGCGCCATCGAAGGCGCGCTCGACTGCGAGGTCGTAGAATTCAAGGCCATAGACGTTCACATCGAGACCGAGCGCGGCGAAGGCGCTGGCCGAACGCGGCCAGACTTCGGCGACGTCCTGACGGAAGGTGACCATGCCCGTGGCCGAGGCCGCGAGAGCAGCGCCGGTGGCGGTCCAGACGACCATGGCGGCGCGGGCGCGCTCGCGGCGCATACGCTCGGCCTGTTGGGCGCGGAATTTCGCGGCGGCAGACGGCGCAGGCCCCGGCTGCTCAGCGGCGCGGCGCAGGCGCTCGACACGCTCGCGTGTCAGCGGCTCCTGAGCCTGAACGGCCGGCGCTTCGGCGCGCACGGCATCCGGCGCTTCCGCCGTGGTGCGCAGCTCAAGCTGCGGCTCGGCAAACCAAGAGAACCCGCAAGCGGCGCAACGCACGGTTCGGCCCGCCGGGCCGATGGCCGCATCGTCAGCGTAATAGCGAGTTGAGCAAGACGTGCATGTTAGGATCATGGTAATGAAACGTTCAGCTGCCCCAGTAACTCTCTTCGGTGCATTGATTCTATTTAGCTTGTCTAGTTATGTCCCGGTTAAATCACACTGATCTTGAACTGTTCGAGCGCGGGGTTTTGGTCCGCCTCTCAAACGTCGACGCCGGCTACGGCGCCGCCACCGTTCTGATGGGTGTAGATTTCGAAGCGCGCGCTGGAGAAGTCGCGCTCGTCACCGGTCCCGCCGCTGCAGGTAAGACTACGTTAACGCACGTTTTGCGCCTAGCGCTGCCGCCCCGGTCTGGACGAGCTTTAATTATGGGCGTGGATGTCGGGCGTGCGAGTGGGCGCCAGCTTGCCGAAGTGAAGCGCAAGATCGGCTATGTAGCTGAAACTCCAACGTTCATTGAACACTGGAGCGCGTTCGACAACATCGCGATGCCGCTCCGTATGATCGGCAAGAAGCCGCGCGATTACGCAGATGACGTGCGCGAACTTGTGGATTTCGTCGGCATCAGCGAAGCCGCGGATCTGCCTGTGGAAAAACTTTCGGGCGCGGAACGTCGCCGATGCGCCATAGCGCGCGCGCTCGCCGCAAAGCCACATCTGATCCTTGCAGATGATCCTACCGCAGGCATGTCCCCGGCTGACGGCAGGCGCGTGGTGCGCTTGCTTGCCGAAATGCGCCGTGTTGGCGCTGGCGTTGTCATCGCAAGCCAAGATGAGAGCTTGGCCGATTGCGCCCCTATCTTACGCTGGCGGCTGGAGCGAGGGCGGCTGACGCAAGTCGACACCTCCCTGCCGGCTGAGACCGAGGCGTCCGAATGAGAAATGCACTGACGGGCGTAGAACGCGCCCTGTTCTGGACCCTGGCCTTCGCCGCCTTTGCCGCTGCGGCCGCAGGTTTAGGCGCCCGCGCTGTCGACCGGCTCGCAGTGCAGTACGAAACCCAGCGCAACGCCTACGCCATCGTCCGCGTCCTGGCGCCTGAGGGCCCAACGGGCCTCAGCGCTGCCGAATCCGCGCTGCGCGGCGCACCCCATGTCGCCAGCGCTTCGGTGATGGACGCCCAACGCGCAGCGCAGCTGCTCACGCAGTGGGGCGGCGGCGAGGTCTTGCCTGAAGATTTGCCGCCCATCCGCCTTCTCGAGATCGAACTGCGACCGGCCGGGCCGAGCGTCGATGTCTCTGGCGATGTAGTCGCAGCGCTCGCACAAGGCGGGGTCACCGCCGAGGTGATCGAGGCGCCCGATGCAACGGCTGGCGGCGGCGCGGTCAGCCGGGTGCGCACGGCCGCGCTCTGGGGCGCAATCGCATTCGCTCTGGTGATGGCGATAATCGTCTCGCTCTCGGCGCGCGGACTTGCGGCGCGGCGGCGGGAACTCGTGACCGTCATGTGCGATCTCGGTGCAACGCGCGGCCAAGCCGCCGGGCGCATCGCCGATGAGGCCGCCGTGCTCGGCCTTTATGCTGGCGCAGTCGGCGGCGTGCTCGCTGGCGTCGTCGCGCTTGTGGTGATGTTGCTGGTCATTCCCGGCGCAACCATCGAAGCTTTGCCGCAGATGATTCTGCCGATCGATCTTGCCCCCATCATCGCAGCGCCGCTCGGCGCTGCTGTCGCCGCCGGCGCTGGCGCGCGCGCGGCCGCGAGTTATTTTCACGCCAAGGCAGCGCGGCTCGGTTAATGCGCACCCTCCTCACTTGGGTGGCGCTTGGCCTCGTCATAGCCTTCATCCTCGGGTTCTGGAATTTTGCCGAGCGCGTGCGCCTCGAACCCGAAGCGCCGCCGCAGGCGCAAGCCATCGTCGCGCTCACTGGTGGCTCGCTCGAACGGCTCTCGACCGGCGTGCGTTTGTTGCAAGAACAAAAAGGCGAACGGCTGCTAATCTCCGGCGTCAATCGCATCGTCACTGATCAGGAATTGTACGAGGTGCTCGAAGTCGACCGCGCGCTGGGCGAGTGCTGCATTGATCTTGGCCGCAGCGCCGAGGACACGCTCGGCAACGCCTCGGAAACCGCGGCCTGGGCGCGCGAGCACCGCTACACCAGCCTTATCCTCGTGACCGACGATTATCACATGCCGCGCTCGCACGCAGAGCTATCACTGGCGATGCCGGAAGCCGAGATTTATCCCTATCCTGTCCGCACGCGCTGGACCGACCCGGCGCTCTGGCGCAGCGATCTTGGCGCTGCGACCCGTCTTGGCGGCGAATACGTCAAGTATCTCGTGATCCGCGGCCGCGAAGCTGTAATCGATTTTGCACGCAGCGGCGGCGAAGCTAAAGACGGCGCATGAGACTGCTGCGCTCGTTCATCTTCGCTGTATGGCTTTACGCCTCCATGGCTTTCGTCGGCCTCGTGCTGTGGCCGTTCGTGCTTATGGACGAAAAGCACGTGTACACTGCGCTACGCTGGTGGTCGCACGCAACGATATGGGGCTTGCGCTGGATCGTCGGCGCGCGGGTGGGCTTCGAAGGCCTCGAGCACGTGCCGACAGGCGGCGCGCTCATCGCGATGAAGCATCAATCGATGCTCGACACGATCGTGCCTTCGCTGATCCTCGAAAAGCCAACCTTCATCTACAAGGAAGAACTTGGCTCGACGCCAGTGATGGGCGCCTATCTGAAAAAGAACCAACTCGCCGTCGATCGCGGCGGCCACGCCAAGGCGCTGAAGAGCCTCGTGCGCGGGGCGCGAGAAGCGGTCGCGAAGGGCCGCCAGATCGTGATCTTCCCGGAAGGCACACGTCAACCGCTCGGCGCGGCGCCTGACTACAAACCTGGCATCGCCGCGATGTATAAAGATCTCAACATCCCGGTGACGCCGGTGGCGCTCAACACCGGGCTCATTTGGAAGCCCAAGGGCCTTATGCGCACACCCGGCCACGTGACATTCAAAGTGCTGCCGCCGATCCCGCCCGGTCTTTCACGCGAAGATTTCATGGCGGAACTGGAGCGCGTGATAGAAACCGAGAGCGAAGCCATGTTGCCGCCTGATAAACGTCGCAGCGTGGCGGCATGAAACGCAATTGGCTTTGGCTCGCGGGTCCGTGGGCTCTCTTCATTGTGCTCGCCATTGGCTGGGTGACGTACTGGCACGTCGCCGCCGCCGAGGCTGAGCGGCGCATCCAGAGCTTCCTGACCGAGCAGCAATCGCGCGGCGCCAACGCCAGCATTGACCGCATCGTCCGCCATGGCTTTCCAGTCATGCTGCGCCTTGAGTTGCAGGACGTGAATTACGGCCCCGCCCGCGGCGGCTGGCAAATGGCGACACAGCGCGCCGACCTGCACCTCAACTTGCTGAACCCCCAGCACGTCACGCTCGAAGCAGAGGCGCCGATTGCTTTCCAACGCGCCGGGGGCACCGTCACCAACGTCACGGCAGATACGCTGATCGCCACTTTGCGCACCTCCAATGGCGCACTCGCCACCGCCGGCATCGAAGCCGACAATCTGACCCTCGACGATCCGGTCGAAGAAGGCGTGCTGACCGCGCGCAAGATCGTGCTCAGCATTCGCCCCGATCCGCGCGTCTCGGGCGAGTATCAAGTCGCGTTCGACGCGCAGGCGCTGACGCTGCCGCGGCCGGTTCGCAGCTTCGAAGGCCTTGGCCAGGACGTGCAAGCGTTGCGCGCCGCCATCGTCGTCGAACAGGGCGCGGCGCTGCTGCAGACCTCACCGGGGGATCCACTTGCACCGTGGCGCGAAGCCAACGGCAAGCTGCGCTTCGATGCTCTGGTGCTGAACTGGGGCGCGCTTCAATCCACCGGCACTGGCGAAGGCGGGCTCGATGATCAACGTCGCCTGCAAGGGATCTTGAGGCTGCCAATCGATCGCCCTGGCCCGGTGTTCGCTGCAATCGCCAACGGCCCCGATGTCGACGAAGACGCCCGCAACGGCCTAGGTCTGCTCGCCACCGCCTACATGCTGAGTGGTGACGATATCAATCTTGATGTCGAAGCCAATAACGGCGTGTTGCGCTTAGAAGGCGTGACCGTGCGATCGCTGCCGCCGGTCTACGGCGACTAGTTTTCGCGGCCCCAGTTCGGCGCCGGCGTGTCTTGGCCAGCGTCGATGACCTCACGGCGCATGCGACGGGCGCGATCGAACAGATCGTAAAGCGTGTCGCCCTCGCTCCAGCGAATTGCGCGTTGCAACGCAGCTAAGTCCTCGGAGAAACGACCAAGCACTTCGAGCACGGCTTCGCGGTTGTTCAAGAACACGTCGCGCCACATCGTGGGGTCGGACGCTGCAATGCGCGTAAAGTCACGGAAACCGGAAGCGGAAAACTTCACCACTTCGCTTTCGGTGACGCTCTCCAAATCCTCCGCCATCGCCACGATGTTGAACGCAATGAGGTGTGGCAAGTGGCTGGTGACGGCAAGCACGACATCGTGGCGGGCAGCATCCATCCGTTCGACGTTGGCGCCTAAAGCACGCCAAAACTCTTCCAACTGATCAACGGCTGCGGGATATGCCGCGCCCTGGTCCGGCAGAGGCGTGAGGATTTGCCACCGATTTTGAAACAATGAAGCGAAGCCAGCGTCGGGGCCGGAATGCTCCGTGCCCGCGAGCGGGTGGCCAGGAATGAAATACACAAACGTCGGCAGCACCGCTTTCAGCGCGTCCACCACCGCCTGCTTGACTGAGCCAACATCCGTAACGATCGCGCCGATCTTCAGCCCGCGCTTACAGGCTTCCGCCGCAGCCGCCATAGCGCCAACCGGCACCGCAAGCACAACGAGTTCAGCTTTGGCCACCGCCTTTTCGGCATCGTCGAAAACCTCGCCCAACCCCAGTTCACGCGCGCGTTCGCGCACGGTGGGGTTGGCGTCATAAAGGTGGATCGTGTTGGCGACGCCATATTCACGCGCCGCGCGCGCAATCGACGCGCCAATAAGGCCGATGCCAATAATAGCGATGCGATCGAACACCATGGCCATCAGATTTGCGCGTAAGCGCCGAGGACGCGGACGTTGCGCAAACTCGCATGTTCGAGCGCCATGGCGCGCGGGTCTTCGGAGGTCAAAAAGCCTTGCACGCGGATCAGCACCCGCGGCTCAGCGCGCGCGATCTCGCGCCCGTCGAACCCGGCTTCATTCAGCGCGCGCTGCACCTTGTGATGTGCGTCATTAGCAAACAACAACGACACATCTCCACTCCCGGATGCTTCCGGCGCTGACGCGGCAAACACCGCCGCCTCCGGCTCGCCTGTTGTCGAGAGCAGCGGGAGCCCTGCAATCAGGCGCAAGCTCTGAAAGCGCGTCTCCGAAAGCGCCGGCCACCAACCGCCGACGCTCGGCGCCGCAGGCCACCAGGTCACCGCGACGGTGTTCTCAGGATTTTCGACCGCCTTCTGCAGCGCGGTTTGCGCCTCTCCGACATCCTTAATCCGCGTACGCGCCCCGAAATGACGCCGCGCTATATCGAACAGTCGCGTCGGATCACCGCGGCCCCCGCCGACGACGACATCGATCAGCCGTTGCCGGCGCAGTGACGCCGCGATCAGCGCGCGCCAAAGCTCCACCACGAGCTCGCGCTCCAGAGGTTCTGGCGCGGCTTGCACCAATCGGCGCAGCAGCGCGACCTCCCGCCCCGGCCGGATCGGCAACCCCGCTTGCGGCGCCTTAAGCGCAACGATTTCTTCCGCCAGCTGCAAACGTCGCGCGACGAGCGAAAGCAGCTCGGAATCTAAAGTATCAATTTGGCGCCGAACCGAGTCTATCGGGTCGCCGGAAACGCCTTGCGGGGGGCTCACATCGCTCATTGGCGGCGACCATAGCCGCCTTTCGGCGCTCCCGCCAACGCCCGCGCCCAGCTGGCGTCATCAACAAGCGCACGCCGCTTCGGGGGATGCGTATGGCGCGAAGCAGTTTATGCAAAAGCACATGATTCATGCAGGCGGAGCAGCAGCCAAGTTGCAGGCGGCGGGCGGCGTGCGCTCCATATCGTTCGACGCGACCGCACCGTTGCAACTTTCCAGCGGCGAAACGCTTTCGCCGCTCACGCTCGCGTTCGAGACCTACGGCGCGCTGAATACCGAGCGCACAAACGCGGTTCTCGTGTGCCATGCGCTCATGGGCGACCAGTTCGTGGCGAGCCCAAACCCGGTCACCGGCCGCCCGGCCTGGTGGCCACGCATCGTCGGCCCCGGCCGGCCGATCGACACAAACCGCTTCTTCGTGATCTGCGCGAACACGCTCGGAGGCTCCATGGGCTCGACGGGCCCTGGCGCCATGGCGCCCGACGCCCAGCCCTACGGCCTTCGTCTGCCGCCTATCACCCTAGCCGACACCGTCCGCGCGCAATCGATGCTAGTGGAAGCACTTGGTATCGAAAGCTTGTTCTTGGTCATAGGCCCAGGCATGGGCGGCATGCAGGCGCTGAACTGGGCGAGCGCTTATCCCAAGCGCGTGTTTGCATGTGCGACCATCGCCTCCGCCGCCAAGCAATCGGCGCAGAACATCGCCTTCGCCGAACTTGGCCGCCAAGCCATCATGGCCGATCCTGATTGGCGCAATGGTGCTTATCTCACGCACGGCGTGCGCCCCGCCAAAGGCGCCGCCGTTGCGCGCACTGCTGCGCACATCGCAGGCCTAGCAGCGACCGAGGTGCGCTCGCGTTTCGACAGCGCCCGCACCAAAGAGCGATTTGCGTTCACACTAGAGGCCGATGAGGCGCAGCGCGCGCCGACGAGCGCCGGCTATGTCGAGCGCTTCGACGCCAACTCGTATCTCTACCTCTCGCGCGCAATGGACGGCTTCGATCTAGCGTCAGACTTTGGCGGGCGCCTTTCCAATGCGTTTCAGGACGCCCCCACTCGCCACGGCGTGTTCGCTTTCTCCAGCGACTGGCGCTTTCCCGTGGATGAAAGCCGCGACATAGCCAGGGCGCTGATCGCCAGCGGAGCTGAAGCCTCATTCGTCGAGATCAAGAGCGAGCGCGGTCACGACGCTTATCTCGCTGACGAGCCAGCGTTTGAGGCGGCGCTGACCGGCTTTGTCGACGCCGCTGCCGCCGCGCGGGGCCTTGCCCTGCATGGAGGCGTCTGATGGCGCATCTTGAACTCGTTCAGCGCGCGCCGCTTGACCTCAGCACCGCGCCGCGCGCTGACCATGACGTCATCGCTCAAATGGTCAGCGACGGCGCCCGCGTGCTGGATGTCGGCTGTGGTGATGGCGCGCTGATGCGCCAGCTGATGCGCGATTGCGGCGCGCGCGTGCGCGGCCTCGAGATCGATCCGATCAAAGTGCACAATTGCGTCTCGCGCGGCCTCTCCGTAGTGCAGGGCGACGCCGAACGCGACCTTGAGCACTTCCCAAACGGTTCATTCGACTACGTAATCTTTTCGCACGCTCTGATGAAACTGCGCCGCCCACAGCTTGCTCTAAGAACGGCCGCGCGCGTCGGCGCCAATGTTATCGTCTCGCTCAACAATAGCGGCCACATCACAACGCGCCTGCGCCACGCCTTCTCTGGGCGTCTTACACGCTGGCAGGAAGACGCGCCGTGCACCGTGCGCGACTTTGCCGAAATGGCGCGCGAGATGCGTTTAACATTAGAACGCGGCGTGCCGATTTCGCGCGGCAATGCCGCCGCGCCGTTCGCCAAGACATTGTGGCGCGCAAATTGGTTCGCCGAGCAAGCCGTGTTTTTATTGAGCCCATGAAACGCATCGTCATATGTTGCGACGGCACTTGGCAGAGGCTCTATAACGACAGCCTCACCAATGTCGCGCTTACGGCTCGCGCCATCGCGCCGCGCGACGCGAAGGGCAATGCACAGATCGTATATTATTCGCCCGGTGTCGGCGCCTCGATGTACGGCGTCAGCATGTGGCAGGGCATGACGGGCGCCGATCTCGACGACCACCTGCTCGATGCCTACCTTTTTCTCAATCTGAATTATGAGCCCGGCGACGAGATTTTTCTCTTTGGCTATTCGCGCGGCGCCTACACCGTGCGTAGCCTCGCTGGACTGTTGCGCAAGTGCGGCCTCTTACGCCGTGCTCATGTCGATAAGGCCCGCGCCGCACTCGAACTGTACCGTCACCGCGAAACCAATGCTGACTCCTTCCTCGCGGCTCGCTTCCGCGCCGCGCACGCAATTGCATGGCCGCGCATTACAAGAGATGGCGCGACGTTTGACGCGCCGCCTGTAGATCTGCGCGTCCGTTACGTGGGTGTATGGGACACAGTTGGCTCGCTCGGCATTCCACGGGTGTTGCCCATCTCTATTGGCCTTAACGAAGGCTACCGCTTCCACGACACCGAGCTCTCCCGGGCTGTATTCTCTGCGCGCCACGCGGTCGCCATCGATGAGCGCCGCGCCGCGTTTGCGCCGACGCTTTGGTCGAACATTGACGCATTCAATCCGCCGGGCCGGCGTCCACGCGTGGTACAGTCCTGGTTTCCAGGAGATCACGGGGCCATTGGCGGCAACGCGGAGTCGCGCGGCATCTCCAATTGTGCGCTGCTTTGGGTGCTCGAAGGCGCTGAGCTTGTGGGCCTTACACTCGCGCGCGAACCAGGCTCAGTCATCTCCGGCGCTCTGGCGGATGTCGATCCGCTGAGCGCCGCGATTGGTTGCAAGCGTGGCTCAATGCTCGATCTCATGGGCCGCCGTTGGCGCGTGGGTCCGAGCGAGTACGCGGACCTGCACGAAGTGGCGCGCCTGCGCTGGCAGGCCGATCGCACCTATCGCCCCAAGCCGGTGCTGCGCTTTGCGCGCGAAATCTCTGACGAACTCCGCGCCGCCCGCGCCGCTTAGAGGTACGACAGCCACCAATCGCGCCGTCGCGCTTTCACGCCCTGCCACCAGCGGCAGGCCGGATAGAGCAACGCGAGGACCACGACCCACGCCACATAAACCCACGGCAACGAGAAGCCCACGCCCTCAAATTTCTCCGGCGCCGTGAACACGTTGATCAAATAGTCGAAATACCCACCGATCGGATTGCCCACTGCCGCGTTGGCGGCGATCGCCAACGCATGGACCAGATAGATGTGCAGCACATAAAAGAAGAACGGCACTGCGCCGAACGTGTTCAGGAGCGAGCCAACCGGCCCGCGCAGCCACGACAAGAGCGGCCAGATCGCAAAGACGATACCGAGCGTCACCAGCACGAATTGAAGCGAGGGCGGGTATTTCTGCACGTCCAAGAAGACCATGATCGCGGCGCGGAGCGTTTCCTGCTCGCGCCAATCGAGCGCGACAGCCTCCGGCCCAGTCGCAAAAATTGGATCGCCGTAGATCATCGTGCTACGCAACACCACGAACAGCGCCAGCATCGCCAAGCCGAGCAAACAGACCGTGCGGTCGCGTTTCTCAGCGGGCTGCACGAAGAGTGCGCCCAAGCCGTAGCCGAACGCGGCGACACCAATCCAAGGCAAAACCGGATAGCCAAGCAAGCCAACCGGCTGGCCGCCGATAAACACCGGCCCGCCATCGTGCAAGAAGGTCCACAGCAGCGACAATGAGCCGAGGTCAGCCGCATTGATTGGGTCAAGCAAGTTGTGGCCGGCGATTATCAGCACCCCGATCGCCAGCACGGCAAGGCGCGGCAACCACACCAACGCCGCGAGCGCGATCATCGACCAGCCGATCGCCCAAATCACTTGCATAAAGAACAGGTACGGAAACCCGAACGACCAGCCGAAGCTCAGAACCGTCAACTCCAGGAAGATCAGCCATAGGCCGCGAGTAAATAAGAAGCGCGAAAGACTGGGAGTGGCCTTGCCTTTTGCAAACTGCAAATAGGCCGACACGCCGGATAGAAACACGAAGGTCGGCGCGCAGAGATGCGTGATCCACCGCGTCGTGTAGAGCCACTTGGTCGTCGTGTTCGGATCCAGCGGATTGCCGCCAAGGCCGCCGCCGGTGAAGAAATAATCGCGCACATGATCGAGCGCCATGAGCACGATCACCAGCCCGCGCAGCATATCGATTTCGCTGATGCGTGAATTGACGCCGCCAACGGCGATCCCGGCCGAAGCCGCTGCAGAACTTGTCATGACGCTAGTCCACCCCGAACGAAGCGCGCGGACTATGCCTCAGGTCACGCGCGGCGCCGAGATTGAAAACGTCTCGTCAGACGTCCGCAAAAGCGAAAGCGAGCTTACCGATCACGCCCCGCGGCTTCAGCCGGCCCTCAGTGGCGAACAAGCACACACACGGCTCGTCGCCCTCCACCACCGGCTGGTGATTGAGATCATTTTCTGCAGCAGCGAAATCGCCGGCGCGGAAAACACCTACCTCATCACGGAACGCGCCCTGCAGCACAGTGCAGAACTCCGCCCCAGTGTGCTCATGACGCGCCGTCGGCATGCCCGGCGCGACCGAGAGAAGATAAACCCGGTCCTCATCAGCGTGCGGAGTATCCACCGCCGCCACCCATACGCCCGGCGCCACCCAGCGCTTCGGCTTAAGCGGCAAGCGCTCCAAGAGCGGCCGCGCATCAAATTGCATCGGCTGGGACGCCGGCGCCGCCTCGATGCGCGACATTACCCGCGCCAACGCATCGCCGCCCACCGCCTCCAAAGGCAGAGTCTGCAGCGCCGCGCCCGACGCAGCTTCGTAAGCTGCGACTTGATTTCGACACGCCGCGCATGTCTCGACATGCGCGCCAACGACTAGGCCAAAGCCCGGCGCCAACGTTCCTGCGGCGTAGGCCGCGAGAATGTCCGGCGAAGGATGATGACGCGGGTTCACTCGTACTTCTCCCAATGTGCCCTGAGCTTGGCGATCGCCAAGCGAAGCCTCGATTTCACAGTGCCAAGCGGCAACTCAAGCCGCTCAGCGATTTCCGAATGCGGCCGGTCTTCGAAGAACGAGAGCCGCACCACTTCACGCTGATCCTCAGAGAGCAGCGCCAACGCTTCCTGCATTTGCGCCTCCGTCTGCCCGCGCACAGCGGCGTCGTCAGGGCTTTCGTCGTCGCTCTCTTCGCTCAATATCAGCGAACCATGGTAGGCGAACTCGACCCGCTCGCGACGGAGCCGGTCGATCCAGGCGTTGCGCGCGATCACGAACATCCAGGTCGACGCCTTGGCCTTGGCCGGATCGAACGAGCCGGCCCGCCGCCAGACCGCCACCATCGCGTCCTGCGCCAAATCCTCCGCCTGCGCGCCGCGCGCGCCCAGCCGAATGAGGTAAGCCTTCACCCGCGCCGCATAACGGCCGAAGAAAGCCGCGAAGGCTTCCCGATCACCCTGGCTGATGCGGGCGACGAGCATTTCGTCGCTATCGCCTACACCATCATGCACGGCGCGCGTCCTGGTCTTGCGTGCCGGCGCCACCGGCGCCGAATAGGCGGGAACCATGGCGATCGCACTCATACCCGGCATTACGGGGAACCGCCGCCAGCGGATCACCTGATCCGGCCTGACCGGACCCGCGTACCTGACCCATAGACCAGCCGGGACGCGATCCGGCGGCACAGGCGAGGCTCATGGCGTTCACTTCACTTCCTTCCACGCGCCGGCAAAATATAGCCGTCATCGGCTCCGGCATAGCTGGAATGTCCGCCGCCTGGCTTCTGAGCCAACGCCACGACGTCACTGTTTATGAACGAAACGATCGGCTCGGCGGCCACTCTAACACTGTTATGGTGAACACGAGCCTCGGGGCGACACCGGTCGACACCGGCTTTATCGTCTTCAACGATGCGACCTACCCCAACTTGATCGCCCTCTTCGAGCATTTGGGTGTGAAGACCCAAGCTTCAGACATGTCATTCGGCGTCTCGCTGAACGGAGGGCGGACGGAATATTCGTCAGTCGGCGCATCGGCGTTTCTGTGCGGCGGCAGAAATTTGATGAGCCCGCGCTTCTGGTCGATGACGCTCGATTTGCTCCGCTTCTACAAAGAAGCGCCGCTTGAGATGCTGGATACGCGCGACGACATGACATCGCTTGGCGATTATCTAGAGCAGCGCGGTTACGGTGAAGCCTTTCAACGCGATCACTTGCTGCCGCAGGCTGCCGCAATCTGGTCGGCAACGATGGCCGAAATTCGCCACTACCCCGCGTGCGCCTTCGTGCGCTTCTTTGAAAATCACGGCCTGCTGAAGCTGAAAGGCCGTCCGAAATGGCGCACCGTTGAAGGAGGCAGCCAAGCCTATGTCGAAAAACTGACGGCCGCTTATGCCGACCGCGTCCGGCTCGGCGCCGGCGCCGTATCGGTCCGCCGCGAAGCGGGCGGCGCCATCGTTCGTGACACCACGGGTGACGTGCAGCGTTACGACAACGTGGTCATCGCCACGCACGGCGACGAGGCGCTTGCGCTGCTGGAAGACCCGACACCGCAAGAACGCGCCCTGCTCGGCGCATTCAAATACGCAAAGAACCGCGCAGTGCTGCACACGGACACGGCGCTCATGCCGAAACGCCAGCCGCTCTGGGCGAGTTGGAATTATGTCGGCGACAATCCGGATGGCGGCTGCATCGTCAGCTATTGGATGAACAAGCTTCAGAACATCGAAAGCCGCGAACAAATCTTCCTTACGTTGAATCCGCGCACCATGCCGCGTGATGAAACCATTCTCTACGAGAAGGAATACGAGCACCCCCTCTTCGACGCGGGCGCAATTCGCGCGCAGGAGCAAATCTGGTCACTGCAAGGCGTGCAGAACACCTGGTATTGCGGCGCACACTTCGGTGCCGGCTTCCACGAGGATGGGCTGCAAGCCGGCCTCGCGGTGGCGGAACAACTCGGCGGCGTTCGGCGTCCCTGGACCGTGGCGGATGAGTCGAGCCGCATCTATCTTGGCAGCACGCCGCAAGCGGAGGCCGAAGCCGCGTGAACGCGATCTACACCGGCCATGTCGCCCACAACCGCCCCGGCAAGCACCGGCTGCGGTACCGCGTCTTTATGCTGGCGCTCGATCTCGACGCGATGCCCTCGCTCAAATTTCTGAAGTACAATCGCGCAGGGCTTTTCTCCGTATTCAACCGCGACCATGGCGATCGCAGCGAAGCGCCGCTCAAACCACAGATCGAAGCCAAACTGCGTGAAGCCGGCATCGCCTGGGACGGCGGCCGCATCGTGCTGCTGAGCATGCCTCGGCTCTTCAACTACGTGTTCAATCCGCTCAGCGTCTATTTCTGCTGGCGCAAAGACGGCACGCTCGCCGCGCTGGCGCACGAAGTGTCCAACACATTCGGCGAAAGTCACTTCTACGTCCTGCCGCCGCGTATCGCCGAAAACGGCCAGATCACGCAAAGCTGCGACAAGGACTTCTTCGTTTCGCCATTCCTTGAAGGCGGCCTGCGTTACGAATTCAGCGTCACGCCGCCGGGCGAAAAGGTTATTGTCGCGATGACGGTCAAGCGCGGATCGGAAACCGCGCTCACCGCCTCATTCGCCGGCCAACATCGTGAGCTTACCGACGCGAACCTCCTCCGCGCTTGGGCCGCCAATCCGCTGATGACCTTCAAAGTCATCGCCGGCATTCATTGGGAAGCGATCATCATGCTCACAAAGGGCGTGCGCTTCCTCGGCCGCAGCGGCCAAGGCGAACGGGCCCGCCCAGTCCCCGTTCGCACAGAAACGGCGGCGTGAGTCTGCCCCACGCCGCCGTTTCGCACTTTCACGCACTACTTCGCGTTTAGGCGCGCTGCGTCGCGACCCATTCGTTGACGAGGCTTTCCGTAACCGAAAGCGGCGTCGCGCCATTGGTCAGCACCGCATCGTGGAAGCCGCGAATATCGAAGCGGGCGCCCAGCGCATTGCGTGCATTCTGACGGATGTTGTTGATCGCCTGACGTCCGACCATGTAGCCCGTCGCTTGGCCCGGCCACACGCAATAGCGTTCGATCTCCGTCGTCGTTGAGGATTCTTCGTTGCCGGTGGCTTCCACCATCGAGCGGATTGCTTGTTCGCGTGTCCAGCGTTTGTCGTGGATGCCGGTGTCGCAGACGAGACGCGACGCCCGGAACGCCATCGATTGCAGATAGCCAAGGCGCCCGAACGGATCGTTTGCGTACATGCCCATCTCGTCGGCGAGTTGCTCGGAATAGAGCCCCCAACCTTCTTGGTAGGCGCCAAAGCCCAGCAACGCGCTACGGATGAACGGCAGACCTTGCGCTTCTTGCGAGACGGAAATCTGCCAGTGATGGCCCGGCACGCCTTCGTGATAGGTGAGCGTCGGCAACTTGTACTTCTGCCACTCGTTCGCAGGGTCGCGCAGGTTGATGTAGTACGAGCCCGGACGCGAGCCATCGAGCGCGGCAGGCTGATAATAGCCGCCTGGCGCGCCCGCTTCGGTGTAAGCCGGCACGCGCTTGATCTCGAGCGGCGCGCGCGCCTGCGTGTGGCAGACTTCCGGCATGCGCACCGTGATTGCACGCACCTGATCGTTCAAAGCCGCAAGCAGCTGAGCGCGGCCCTCGTCCGTGCTCGGATAAATTTGATCCGGGCGGCGGCCGAGTTCTTCGTAGCGCTGAAGCAACGTGCCGCGCGTCATGCCTTGAGCGCGGAAGATGGTTTCCATTTCGCTCTGCAACTGGCGCAGCAGGTCGACGCCGAGATTGTGAATCTCGTCCGGGCCCATCGACGTCGTCGTGTGAACACGGAGCGCCGCGGCGTACATTTCGGCGCCCTGCGGAAGCTTCCAGATGCCGGCGTCCGAAGTCGCGCGCGGCAGCACGCCGTTCAGCGTATCGATCTGGCGTTGATAGGCCGGCAGCACTTCACCAGTAAGAATGCTTTGCGCGCGCTGCGCCAGCGCCGTCTTGTCGGCGGCAGGGATCGCCTCCGCCGCTTGCAGCTTCTGCGCGAAAGCCGAGACCAGCGGGTTCTCGTCCGGCGCGATGCGAGCGAAAGTTTGCAGTTGGCTCACAGCGCCACGGATGGCGAAGTCCGGCGGGATCGTGCCGGCGCCCGCGTCCTCGGTGATCACCGCATTTTCTTGATCGAGCTGGCGCGCATAAAGCGAAAGGCGCGTCAGATACGCGTCGGCTTGTTCGCGATTGGTGACAGGGTGATGACTGGCCAGGAAATCCGGCGTGCCGGTGTAGGAACCGGTGAGCTGGGTGACGGCGTAAGGGCCAGTGGCGCCGCCGCCTGGCGAAAAGCGCGCCGCAGCCAAATTCGCGTCCGCTGCCGTGAGCACGACATCGTAACTGACCTTATCAGCCGCAGAGAGCGTGTCGCGGTTGAACGCGCGCATCTCAGCGATCATGCGTTCGGTCTGCGCAATGCTGCGGGCTTTGCCAGCCTTGGAAACATCGCTCAGACGATCGATGTAACGGCCGCCCGCCCGCTCTTCGCTGACGGCGAGCATCGTCGAGTATTCCGGAGCTTCACGCAGAATTTCGGTCGAGATGCGATCAAGCAGGGCGTTGAAATCGGATGTGCTGCCGGAGGCTGCCATTTCAGTGCTGGGCGTGGCGCAGCCGGCCAGAGCCAAGCCAACAGCCGTGCTGCCCACGAAAGCGCGTCGCGTCGTAAACATCGAAAGTCCCTTTCCGAGTGAGATTGGGCGCGATCTTAATGCGCCAGCGCCGCAATGCACCCCGGCGCTGCGACGAACGGCGTTCGTCGTCAGCCTTCCACAGCGGCTTGGCCGCTTTCGCCGGTGCGAATACGCACGATCGAGTCGAGGTCAGCCACCCAGATCTTCCCGTCGCCGATCTTGCCGGTCTTCGCCGCCGCAGCAATGGCGTCAATGGCGCGTTCGACGAGCGCCTCCGGCGCCACGATCTCGATCTTTACCTTGGGGAGCAGCTTCACCTCGTATTCGGCGCCGCGATAGACCTCGGTCTTGCCCTTCTGACGACCGAAGCCGCGCACCTCAGACACCGTCAGCCCGCCGACCCCTGCCTCTTTCAGCGCCTCCAGCACGGGATCGAGACGGCTCGGCTTAATGATGGCTGTGATCAGTTTCATGCAGGGACCCTTCGCACCTGCAATATAAACGTCACAGATCGCGCTTGGGCAAGTTGCCAGGCGCTTCTTGGGTCGATCGGCTCGGCGCTTTGGCCAAAAGGACACGCCCGCGCGAACGCGCGGTGTCGGCATAGAGCCGCTTCACTGCCTCCATCAGGACGACGCCTCCCTGCGCCGGCCACAGCAACTCGCCGACGCGCTCGAAAGCCTCGGCGGCGCGGACGAGCGGCGACCACGTGATCGGCGGCGCATAGAGCGCCCGCGCCGACACCACGGGTTCGAACATCGAGTCCGAGAGCAGCATCCCGAGTTGGGTCCGCGAATACGGTCGCCCGTGGCCAAAGGGTGTGGCGTCCGATTGCGCCCACAAACTCCAGCGATTGGCGGCGATCACAACCAGGCGCCCCTCCGGCGCCATCACCCGCCACACCTCGCGCAGCATCGCGTGCGCTGCGTCGCATTCCTCCAGCGCGTGAACGAGCAGCACGCGATCGAACACGGCGTCCATGAACGGCAACCGCGTTTCTTCCGCCAGCGTTGTCGAGACGCGATCTGCACCTGCGCTCCACGGTTCAGCACCTTGCGCCGCCGGCATCATCGCCACCGCGCGCCGGGGATCTTTGAACGCGCTCAGATAAGGGGTCGCGTAGCCCAGGCCCAAAATGTCGAGCCCGCTGGTGTTCGGCCATAACGCGCCGAGCCGGCGCGAGGCGGCGCGGTGCACCGCTGCGCCGAGCGGAGACGCATAAAAGCGCTGAAGGGCGAGGACATCGACGCGCATGCAGGCCAGGGCTAAGCTAGGACATGCTTCAAATCCATCAATTCCCCTGCCTGTCCGACAATTACGGGTTCCTCATCCACGATCAGTCGAGCGGCGCCACCGCCACCATCGACACGCCAGACGCGGATGAAATCCTGCGGCAGGCGGCGGCCAAGGGTTGGCGGATCACCGACATCTGGAACACGCACTGGCACCCAGACCACGCTGGCGGCAATGCCGCGATTAAGACCGCCACCGGCGCGACCGTCACCGGCCCTGCCGAGGTCGAGCGGATCGGCCAAGCCCCGGACCGCATCGTAACTGAAGGCGACGAAGTTCAACTCGGCGGAGTCAACGCGCGCGTCCTCGATGTTGGCGGCCATACGCTCGGCCACATCGCCTATGTGATCAGCACCGAGAACACCGCTTTCGTCGGTGATGCTCTGTTTGCACTCGGATGTGGACGATTGTTCGAGGGCACGCCGCAGCAGATGTGGGACAGCCTGCAAAAACTCGCCGCACTGCCGGATGCCACGACGCTCTATTGCGCGCATGAGTACACGCAGTCGAACGCTCGCTTCGCCGTCACCATTGATCCCGAAAACGCCGCGCTCAAAGCCCGTGTCGCCCAGATCGACGCGCTACGCGCATCGAACGAGCCGACCGTCCCGATGCAACTGAGCCTGGAAAAGGCGACCAACCCTTTCCTGCGCGCGCCGATGCTGAAGGAAACGCTCGGCCTCGCCGGCGCTGCCGACTGGGAGGCGTTCGCAGAAGTCCGCAAACGCAAGGATACGTTCAAAGGCTAATGAAAAAGCCGCCTCTCGGCGGCGACTACTGTTCCGGTCCTTGGACCGCACCCGACACGACATTGCGGATCGTGTTGGAGGATGGCCGGCCCGCATACCCAAGCTGCGGCGCGACCTGAATATAAAGCTCGGCGCCACGAAGCTCGACCGCGGGCACGCGGCCGAAGCTAATGATCACGCGCCGTACGTTCGTCATCGGCGCCGCCGCCAAACCTTCCGCTGCGCGCTCGGCCGCATCGACCACGACCCCCGCCGCCGGCGCCGACATCCGCGCCGGCACCGTGAACGTAACCGGCTGGCCGACGCTGCGCCGCGCGCTCAACGAAATCCGGCGAAACCGCTCCTGCATTTCCGCAAACGCGATCACTTCCGGCGTTAACGGCGCCACGCGCGCCTCTTCAGAAGCAGCAGCGCCGGTGCGTAGCGTGCGGGTGAACACCGTAATGCCGCCATGGGGCGTAATCCGGAGCATCACCGCGCCATCTTCGGTGCGGTAAATTTCGCCGCCGCCGGCCGCCATGACGGGGCGGAGCACGTGCACTTCCGGATCACCCTCGAAACGCACCAGCGCAGCGCGACCACCGGTGCGGTCGAGCACGAAGCGCACGGCGCCGTCCGGCGTTGAATAGCGGGTGGCGTTAGATGCGTTGGTATAGAGACCCTGCACGGGCGCAGGCGCGGGCTGTTGTTGGGCGAGAGCGAGGCCAGGGACAGCTACAGCAAGCGCGGCGGCGAACGCTGCAACACTGCGTCCTTTCCGACTCGATTCGCTGGCTTGGCTCATGGGCGAGGAGAAGAGCGCTGCGACCTAGGCGCTTTTTTGGCGTGTTGCAGGCGCTCGGCGCCACTGTTGCGGCAAAGCCGCACTTTAACTACCTCGCCCGGTATTTGGGGGCGCGATCGGGGTCTCGCTTGGGCTCCGAACGGGCCGGGGCGGCGCGATGTGGTTTTTCCAGCGGCTCAATCACGTCTTTGGCCAGCGGCGTTTCGGCCCGAAGCTGGCGCGGCGCCCTCCGCGGCGTGGCAGCCGCGGCGACCCGCGTTTGCAGCACCTGAGCGATCGGGCCGGCGCGAACGCTGTCTTGCGGCAGTTCAGGCGGGATTCGCAGAACTACGCGGACGCCTGAAGTCGGCGGCTCCGCCAAATCGCCCGCGACGCCCGCCGCGAACGACAGAGTGCAAAGCGCGAGCGCGACGGCGCTGATCCGGAGGAGGTTCTGTCCAGCCAAGCCGACAGAATTAACTGAGTCGCTGGCAGCGTCACGCCTCTGAACGTGACGCTGCCTCCTCAGGCGATTAGCGGAGGTCCTCCTCGTCCAGATTGAGTTCGGAGGCCGGGATGCGTTCGGCGTTACGGCGCACGCGGCGCAGCGCATCGTAGAAATGCTGCGCATCCCCAACGACCACCACGTCCGCCGCATCCGGATTGAAGTACCGGGCTGCCGCCGCCTGCGCCTGCGCGGGCGTGACGTTGGTGATGTCGGCCACGTAGGTGCCGAGCCGTTCTGGCGGCAGGCCGTAAAGCGCCAGCGTCGAGATTTGTCCGGCAAGGCCAGATGTCGTCTCCACGCTGCGGCCGAACGAGCCGATCAACACAGCTTTGCGCGCGGTGAGTTCAGCTTCCGGCGTCGGCGCATCGCCGATGCGATCGATCTCGGCGCGCATCAGCTCATACACTTGCACCGCTGCATCGTTGCGCGTCTGCGCCGAAGCGACGATCGGGCCTGGGCCCATGCGGGCCGAAAGGCTCGAGCCCGCGCCGTACGACAAGCCACGACGGATGCGGATTTCGTTGTTGAGACGTGCCGAGTAGCCGCCGCCCAGAACGTTGTTCGCAACCAAAAGCGGGAAGTAATCCGCATCGGTGCGCGAGACACCGCGCAGGCCCATCAGCACCGCTGCTTGGCCCGTATTCGGCAGATCGACGACGATCGTACGCGATGGGGCGGCGTGCGCTGACACATCCGGACGCGCCGGGAGCGCCGTAGTCGGGCGCGCCCAGTTGCCGAAATGACGTTCCGCGAGCGCAAAGCCCTCTTCGGCCGAGACATCGCCAGTGATGACGAGCACGCCGTTGTCTGGACGCCAATAGGTGCTGTGGTAGCGCACCATGTCATCACGGGTAATGGCGCCGATGCTGGTTGGCGAGGCGATCGCGCCGTACGGCGCAGTACCGTAGATGGCGCGAGTCATCGCAAAGCCCGCAATGGAGCCAGGCTGGCTCAACGCCACCTGCAGACCATCGAGCGCTTCCGACTTGGCGCGGTCCAGTTCTTCATTGGCGAAGGCCGGATTGCGCACCACGTCAGCGAAGATCGTGAATGCTGCGTCCGAACGATCGCTGCGCGTTTGCAGCGAGACCGCAGACGAGTCGATGCCGCCGCCCGAACCGATCGCGGCGCCCAGCGATTCAATCTGGCTCGCGATTTCCGTGGCGCCGCGGGTGGTCGTGCCACGCGTTAGCAGATCGCCGGTCAGGCCGGCGACGCCAGCGCGGTTGGCCGGATCGGCGCTGCTACCCGATGCAACGCGGAAATCCGCGCTGATCAGCGGCAACGTGCGGTTCGGCGCAACGATAACCCGCAGGCCGTTCGCAAGCGTACGCTGCGAGGTCGGCGGGATACGCGCATCCACGGGCGTCCCCGCGGCCGGCGGCTGCTGACGCTGACCTTCCGGCGCCAGCGCGAACGTCTGAATTTCCGAGGCCGGTATATTCAGCGTCCGCGCTTGGATACGCGACGAGGTTTGGATCGTGTCGCCCGTGCGGCCTTGCTCTTCCGGCAGATAGCGCACGACCGCGCGGCGGTTCTCGTTGAAGATGCGACGTGAAACGCGTTGGATATCTTGCGCGGTCGTCGCTTGGATCGCTGCCAAGAGACGGTCGGCGTACTCGGCATCGCCATAGCGGATGACGGCATCGGCCAACACGTCAGCGCGGCCTTCAGCGGTTTCGCGCTGTTGCAGCGTCGCGGTGACGATCTCGTTCTTGGCCTCGTCCAGCTCAGCTTGCGTCACCAGCGTATCGCGCATGAGCGCGATTTGTGCGGCGAGCGCGGCTTGCCCGGCCTCGGCGGTTTGGCCGTCCGAGAGGATGGCGAACACGCCGTACGCGCCCGGATCCTGCGTCGCTTCTAGGTTTGTGAATACTTGCGCCGCGATCTGCTGCTCATAGACCAGCGAATTGTAGAGGCGCGAGTTCAGCCCCGCTGAAAGAATGCCGTCGATCACCATCAGCACCGGAATGTCCGGATCGGTTGAGGCCGGCTGCGGATACGAAATCATCACTGCCGGGAGCGGCACGTTCGGCGCATAGACCGTGTACTCACGCGCCGCGGTGCGCTCCGGCTCAGTCGGATAATCGCGCGGGATGGCGCGCGTCGGACGCGTGATCGGCGCGAAATACTGATCAACCCAAGCATCGAGTTGCGCTTGGTTGAAATTTCCAGAGACCACGAGGATCGCGTTATCCGGGCGATAATATTGCGCATGGAAGGCGCGAACATCATCCACGGTCGCCGCATCGAGGTCTTCGATCGAGCCGATGCCCGGACGGCCGTACGGGTGAACGTCGTAGTTCACTTGCGGCAAGAACAGATAGAATAAGCGGCCATACGGCGAAGCGAGCACGCGCTGACGCAGCTCTTCCTTCACAACGTCGCGCTCTGAATCAAAGCTCTCTTCGTTGACGACGAGCGAGCCCATGCGGTCCGCTTCGGCCCAGAGCACGCGCTGCAGATGGTTCGCCGGCACGACCTCGTAGTAATTGGTGAAGTCGTCATAGGTGGAGGCGTTGTTGTAGCCGCCTACATCCTCGGTGAGCCGGTCGAAGAATTGCTCCGGCATGTTGCGCGTCGACTTGAACATGATGTGTTCGAAGAGGTGCGCAAAGCCGGAGCGGCCTTCGGGATCGTCGACCGAGCCGACGTCATACCAGACCTGCACCGAGACGTTCGCGGTGTTGGCGTCCGGCATCGCGTAGACGCGCAGACCATTGGGCAGTGTCCGCATTGTGTAGCGCAGCGGCGCAACTTCGAGCGCGCCGGATTGCCCTTGCGGCGCCGAAGCGGTAGCGCACGCGGCCAGCGCCACAGCGGCGATGACCATCGAGAAAAAGCGTTTCATGAGCCCCCCAGAGGATTGGGGCCGTTCTAGCAGCCGAAGGCTGAGGCGCCAGAAAATTGCGACGGGCTGGGCGTTGGGTGAGGACGAATGGGCTTGGTTCCCCTCTATCCTTGGCGCTTAGGCTAAGGGCGCGCCCATCCTTGTGGGCTTTCGCCGGAAAAAGTGGAGAGCGGGACGCGATGGGTCTCGTCTCGTTAGTGCGCTGCGTGAACAGCGCGAAATAGACGCGATCCATCGCGTCCCATGATCGACCTATACCGGCTTGGCGCGAGGAGGTCTTTCACTCCCGTGGCTCAGCGCCGGCAGCGTGCGGGCTGTCATGTTCGTTGACAGTCCCCGGTGCGTACTCCCGTCGTTTCCGCCTTATCAGGGCTTTCCCTCGGGCTTCAGCGTGTGCGGTTAGTTTCGCTCACACTTCACGCTTGATCATATCGCTCGTCGCATTGGGTCGAACATTGGCCAACTGCCCTCCAGCGGAGCGATGCGTGCATGATAAGCACGGTTTGAACTCGGTCGGATTGGTGCGGTTGTATCCCCGTATCGGCGCGAGCAAGCTCAACTCACCGCTTCGACCAGCCAACAGGCCGCACCGAGTTTGACGCCATCGTCGCTTCGTAGCGGCGTAAGCTTATCGATGAGCCGCTGGCGCGCTTCGGCCGGATCGAGGCCTTGGTCCACGATCGCACGCGCGCAGGGGCCGATTTTAAGCAGAAACTCCGCGCTCTCTTCGAGTCCGCCACCGCCGCCGATGGCGATTTCACCGTCCCACGTCGTGATCTTGACGTTGGTCCAGCCCGCCTCGCCCAACAGGCGCACGATCTTTTTCGGATCTGCCAGCGAGAACGGTCCCGGGGTGTTTGGATCAGGCGGCGTAAGCGGCGTTTTCAGAAGAGGACGCACCGCTTCGATCGGGGTCGTGGCCCAGGGATTTTCAGAAATCTGACGCCAGACGATGAAGACGGCGCGGGCGCCTGGGCGCAATTCGCTTCTGATATTTGCGAACGCCGCCGTGGGGTCTTCGAAGAACATCACGCCGAAGCGCGAGAACGCGGCGTCGAAGGCGCGCTCTAGCTTCGCCGCGCCAGCATCGGCCTCGATGAACTCAACGGGGAGATCGGCAGCGGCGGCGCGCTTACGCGCGACATCCAACAACGGCGCCGAGATATCGACGCCAGTTACGCGCGCGCCCGTTTGCGCGATCCGGAAGCTCGTCGCGCCGGCGCCGCAGCCGATATCGAGTACGCGCTCGCCCGGCTGAAACGACGCGCGCGCGAGCGCAGCGTCCGTCATTGGCGCGAGCATGATGTCGATACGATCGGCGCGATTGGCCCACTCGTCGCCGACCTTGCCGCTCCAGTATTCTTTCTGGGTGGGCTTATCGCTCATGGCTCAGCCCGCTTTCGCGATCAGCGGGTCGTAGCTCAGGATCGGCGCCAGCCAGCGTTCGGCGGTGGCTAAATCCCAGCCTTTGCGCTGCGCGTAGTCAGCGACCTGGTCGCGATCGATGCGGCCGACGCCGAAATACTCCGCTTGCGGATGCGCGAAATAGAGCCCGCTCACAGAAGACGGCGGCGTCATCGCCATGCTCTCGGTGAGTTCGATACCAACATTCTTCTCGGCCTGCAGCAGATCGAAGATGGTGCGCTTTTCGGTGTGGTCGGGCTGCGCCGGATAGCCGGGCGCCGGGCGGATGCCGCGATATTTCTCTTCGAGAAGCGCATCGTAGCCGAGCGCTTCATCCTTGGCGTACCCCCAAAGCTCACGCCGTACTTGGCGTGCATGGCTTCGGCGAACGCTTCGGCCAGACGATCACAGAGCGCTTGCGCCAGGATGGCGGAGTAGTCGTCATTGGCGCGGCGGAAGCGGATGGCGACGTCTTCCTCGCCAATGCCCGCCGTCACCGCAAAACCGCCGACATAATCAGGTGTGCCGGTGGGCGCAACGAAGTCCGAGAGCGCAAAATTGCCTTTGGCTTCGCCCTTGTCCATTTGCTGACGCAACGTGTGCAACCGCGCCAATTCCTTGCCGCGTTTGTCATCCTCGAACAGAACGATATCGTCGCCGTCGGCGTTCGCGGGCCAGAAGCCGATGACGCCAGAGGCCTTCACCCATTTTTCGGCGACGAGCTGATCCAGCATGACGCGCGCGTCGTGATAGAGGTTGCGCGCGGCTTCGCCGACGATCTCGTCCTCCAGGATCGCCGGATAGCGGCCGACCAAATCCCAAGATGCAAAGAACGGCGTCCAGTCGATGTAGGGCAACAGCTCCGCCAGCGGAAAATTCTCGAATGCGCGTACGCCGAGGAAGCTGGGCTTCACTGGCGCGTATTCCAGCTTCGGCGCGCGCTGACGCGCTTTCGCCAGCGGCAAACGCGGGCGCTTGTCCTGGCCCGCGAGGTAGCTTTCGCGCGCTTGCGTTTGATCGGCTTTGGTTTCGGAGATGAGCTTATCGCGATCGTCGCCGAGCAGCTTTTGCACGACAGGCACGGCTTTCGAAGCGTCGGTCACATAGATCGTCGGTCCGGAATACACCGGCGCGATCTTCACCGCCGTGTGCGTGCGCGATGTGGTGGCGCCGCCGATCAAGAGCGGCAGCGTCATGCCAGTGCGCTGCATTTCGCTGGCGACGAACACCATTTCGTCCAAGCTCGGCGTAATCAGGCCCGAGAGCCCGATGGCGTCGGCGCCGATCTCCTTGGCGCGCGCCAAAATCTTGTCGCACGAGACCATAACGCCGAGATCGTCGATCTCGTAGCCGTTACATTGCAGCACGACGCCGACGATATTCTTGCCGATATCGTGGACATCGCCCTTCACGGTCGCCATCACGATCTTGCCGTTCGACTTGCCGGCCATGCCGGTGCGCTGCTTTTCCTCTTCCATGTACGGAATGAGGTGCGCCACCGCTTGCTTCATCACGCGCGCGGACTTCACCACTTGCGGCAGAAACATTTTGCCGGCGCCGAAGAGATCGCCCACGACGCCCATGCCGTCCATGAGCGGCCCTTCGATCACATGCAGCGGCCGCACCGCTTCGAGACGCGCTTCTTCGGTGTCCTCTACGATGAATTCGTTGATGCCGTGTACGAGTGCGTGCGAGAGCCGCTCGCCGACGGGCTTTTGGCGCCACGTCAGGTCTCGCTCCTCGCCCCTCTTCTTGCCGCCAGCCTTGGCGCGTTCGGCGATCTCAAGCAGCCGCTCGGTGGAATCATCGCGGCGGTTGAGCAGCACGTCCTCGACGCGTTCGCGCAATTCCGGCTCGACATCATCGTACAAGGTGAGCGAGCCGGCATTGACGATGCCCATGTCCATGCCGGCGCGGATGGCGTGATAGAGGAAGACGGCGTGCATCGCCTCGCGCACCGGCTCGTTGCCGCGGAACGAGAATGAGACGTTGGAGACGCCGCCGGAAACGTGCGCGTGCTTGAGTTCTGAGCGAATGTAGGCTGTCGCTTCGAAGAAATCTTTGGCGTAGTTGGCGTGCTCTTCGATGCCGGTCGCGACGGCGAAGATGTTCGGATCGAAGATGATGTCTTCCGGCGCAAAGCCGCTATCGACCAGCGTGTTATAAGCGCGGGTGCAGATTTCGATTTTGCGTTTGGCGGTATCAGCCTGGCCCTGCTCATCGAACGCCATCACCACGGCGGCGGCGCCGTAGCGGCGCACTTTGCGGGCGTGCAGCAGAAACGCCTCCTCGCCTTCCTTCAGCGAGATCGAGTTTACGATCGACTTGCCTTGGGCGCAGCGGAGGCCCGCTTCGATCACTTCCCATTTGGAGCTGTCGATCATCAGCGGAATGCGGGCGATGTCCGGCTCGGACGCGATCAGGTTCAAGAACCGCGTCATCGCCGCCGGCCCATCGATCATGGCCGCATCGACGTTGACGTCGAGCACGTTGGCGCCGGACTCAACCTGCTGGCGCGCAACGACAAGCGCGCCGGCGTAGTCGTCAGCTTCGATCAGCTTGCGAAATTTCGCCGAGCCCGTGACGTTGGTGCGCTCGCCGACGATGACGAAGTTTGCGAAAGGATTGCTCATCACGCTGCCGCCGTGAACGGCTCAAGGCCCGCGAGCCTCAGACGGGTATCACGCGCCGGGATCGCGCGCGGCGTTACGCCTTCGACGGCGTGCAGCATGTGTGTGATGTGTTCCGGCGTCGTGCCGCAGCAGCCGCCGGCGATGTTGAGCAAGCCGGCGCGCGCCCATTCGGAATAGTGCTCTTCCATCGAATGCGGCGTCTCGTCGTAGCCGCCCATTGCGTTCGGTAGACCCGCGTTCGGATAGGCGCCGACATAACACTCCGCGACGCGCGCCAGATCGGCCAGGAACGCGCGCATGTCTTGCGGGCCGAGCGCGCAGTTCAGCCCAACCGCCCACGGATTGGCGTGGCGCACCGAATTGTAGAACGCCTCCACAGTTTGCCCCGAAAGCGTGCGGCCGGAGCGGTCGGTGATTGTGCCGCTGATCCAGAGCGGCAATTCAACCCCAGTTTTGTCAAACGCTTCCCACGCGCCCCAGAGCGCCGACTTTGCGTTCAAAGTATCGGTGATCGTCTCAATCAGCAGCAAATCGGCGCCGCCTTCGATGAGGCCGAGGATTTGCTCTTCATACCCCTTCGCCATGCCGACAAAATCCGCATCGCGCCGGCCAGGATCACCAACTTCGGGCGACATCGACAGAAGTTTCGTCGTCGGCCCGATAGAGCCGGCCACGACACGCGGCTTTCCATCCGCGGCTTCGGCGCGATCGCACGCCTCGCGCGCCAGCCGCGCCGCATCGACGTTGATCTCGTACACCACCTCTTCCAGCGCGTATTCCGCTTGGCTGACCGGCGTCGCAGTGAAGGTGTTGGTGCTGATGATATCGGCGCCGGCGGCGATGTAGGCTTCGTGCACCTGGGTGATGATCTGAGGCTGCGTCAGCGTCAGCAAATCGGTGTCGCCCTTCAGCGACATTGGATGCTCGGTAAAGCGCGTGCCGTGGAAATCGTTGGTCGTGAGCCCAAAGCCCTGCAGATACGCGCCCATCGATCCGTCAAGGATCAGGATGCGCTTTTCGATCTCGGCGTTGATGAGCTGCAATCGTTGTTCGCGGGTCATGCCGCCTGCTCCTTCGCGCGCACGCCGATGATGCGGCAGATCGCCAATGTAAGATCGGCGCGGTTCAGCGTGTAGAAGTGGAAATCCTCGACGCCTTCGGAGGCCAGATGCGCGCAGAGTTGCGCTGTCGTCGCAGCCGCCACCAAGCGGCGCGTATCTGGATCGTCATCGAGGCCGTCAAACAGACGCACCAGCCAGCCCGGCAAAGTCGCGCCGCAGCCATCAACCATCTTCTTCAAGCCTTTCACGTTCGTGACTGGCATGATGCCTGGCACGATCGGCGCATCGACGCCCGCCGCGGCGAGGCGATCGCGGAAGCGCAAGAACACATCGGCATCGAAGAAGAATTGCGACACGCCGCGCGTGGCGCCGTTCGCTAACTTCGCCTTGAAGTTCTCGATATCGTGCGCCCACGTTGCGCTCGCGGGATGCTTTTCTGGATGCACCGCGACCGAAATCTCGAAATCGCCAGCGCGCTTGGCGCCGGCGACGAGATCGACTGCACTCGCGTAGCCTTCGGGATGCGGCTCGTATGGCGTGCCTAGGCCGCCCGGCGGATCGCCGCGCAGCGCCACGATGTGGCGCACGCCCGCCGCCCAATAATCGCGCAGCACGCCATCGATCTCTTCGCGGCTGGCGCCGACGCAGGTTAAGTGCGCCGCCGGCTTCAAGCTGGTTTCGTCAACGATGCGGGAGACTGTGCGGTGGGTGCGGTCACGCGTTGAGCCGCCGGCGCCGTATGTAACAGAGACGAAGCTCGGCGACAGCGGCTCAAGTTTGCGGATCGACTCCCAGAGCTGGGCCTCCAGCGCTTCGCTTTTCGGCGGAAAGAACTCGAACGAGACGCGCGGCTGCGCCAGGCGCTCGGCCGCTTCCGCGATCAAATTATGTGCGTGAGCGATGCTCATGCCTTGTCTCCCACCCAGACTTTTACCGTGAGCTTGCCGCCGTCGTTGGCGTCAAGCGTCGTCGCTTTCACGCGCGCAATGCCCGCCGCCGCGCACCAGCCGCGAATTTCGGCGTCGCTGAAACCGAGCCGGCGATGCGCGTGCTCTTCGCGCAGAAATTCCAGATCGTGCGGTGCGAAATCGACGACGAGCAAGCGCCCGCCGCGCTTCAGCAGACGCGCGGCTTCAGCCAGAGCCCGCCCTGGATCGACCAAGAAGTGCAGCACTTGGTGGATCGTAACGAGATCAGCTGCGCTAGCTTCAACGGGCGGCGAGTACGCATCGCCAAACCGCACCGCCGCTTTTGCCTTCAAGCCATCAAGCGAAGCGCGTGCAATCGCCAACATCTGGCGCGATGTATCGAAGCCTTCAGCGCGGCGCACGCGTTCGGCGAAGAGTTGAATCATCCGACCTTGGCCAACGCCAACATCGACCATCAGTTCAAACGGCCCCTCGCCCGCAGCCTCAAGGATGGCGCTATCGATGTCAGCTTCGGGCAAATGCAGCGCGCGCACGCGCTCCCAGTCCGCCGCGTTGCGTTCGAAATACGCCGCCGCCGTTTCTTCGCGCGCGGCGCGGATTTGACTCAAGCGTTCGACATCGCGCTGCAACGACGGATCTTGCGGATCGAGCATCGCCAGCATCGCTTCGGCGAAGTGGCGCTCCGTCGTATGCGCCGGCGCCAAGCGATAAAACACCCAGGCGCCTTCAGGCGCGCGCTCGACCAATCCTGCTTCGGTCAGCAACTTCAAATGCCGGCTCACGCGCGGCTGGCTTTGCGCCAAAGCCTGCGCGATCTCACCGACAGCCAACTCGCCCTCGGTTAGGAGCGCCAGCACCCGCAGCCGGGTCTGCTCGCCGGCCGCGCGCAACGCGCCGACGACCCGCTCGGCGTCGCGGCGCTCCGGCACAGGCTGGCTTGGAGATATAAACATATCTTTATATGGCATGGAAACAGGCGCGGATGAAAGCCCCCTTGCCACCGGCGCCTCTTCGCGTTGCACAACAACTTTCTCAGGCTGTGGCCGCCGTGCCTCACACTGGATTTTAATGAGCTATTTCAATCTGCTGAGGCATGGCCGGTAGCTCAAATCCGACCTGCCCTGGGTATCCCGTTCAGATGTCGTAAACGGCAAAGTTGATTAACCAAGGCCAATTATTATCTGCCGGGCTTGAGGGTGGTCCATGCGTGGAAGTGTTTCTGTACTAGCGTTTGCTGCTTGTTTGGCGGCGCCGACGGTCGCTTTCGCGCAGGACGCGGTGAGTGACCCTTGGGAGGGCGCTAACCGCGGTCTTTTTGCCGTCCATGAAGGTATCGACCAGGCGGTGCTGGAGCCGGTCGCGCGCGGCTATCGCGCTGTAACGCCGCGCCCCGTGCGCACCGGCGTTCTGAATTTCATCCGCAATCTGCGCGGCCCGGTGATCTTTGCGAACGATGTGCTGCAAGGCGAGTTTGAACGTGCTGGCACTACGGCTGCGCGCTTCGGCGTCAACACCACGATCGGCATCGTCGGCGTGTTCGATCCCGCGAGCAGCATGGGCCTTGAGCGGCACGACGAAGATTTCGGCCAAACGCTCGCTGTGTGGGGCGTAGCGCCCGGCCCTTACCTCTTCATTCCTGTGCTTGGTCCGAGCAATTTGCGCGACACCACCGGCCGCGTCGTCGACATGGTGTTCGATCCTTTGAATTGGGCGCGCGGCGAAGAAGCGGAAACCGCCCGCATGGCGCGCGGCATCCTCACCGGCCTCGCCGCACGCGAACAAGTGCTCGAAACCATTGACGATATTCGCGCGAATTCGATCGATCCGTACGCCACGATCCGCGCCTCTTACGGCCAACTTCGTGATAGCGCGATCGAAAACGGTCGCACCGATGTCCAAGACTTGCCTGATTTCGAGGACATCACTGATGCCGACGCGCCGGGGGGCGACACAATCAGTTTCCTCCCGCCCGATGAAGAATACGGTCTGGCATATTATGTGTTGGACAACATTACAGGAGAAGCTTCGTGACCGCTAAACTGACCCGCGCCGCGTTTTTTGCCGGCATGCTGGGCGTTGGCGTTCTCGCGATCGCCCCTGAAGCGCACGCGGCGCGCAACGCCGATGCTGAGCGCTACGTGCAAGAGAACGCCAGCGCCGCGCTGCGCACGCTCGGCGACCGTTCGATCTCGTCAGCGCAACGCCGGCAGACGTTCGATCGGTTGATGACGCAATTTGCGGACATGCCGCGCATCGCCAATTTCGTGCTTGGCCGCTACGGCACGCAGCTGCGCGCTGATGCGGCTTTGCGCACCGACTGGAACAACACGTTCCGCGAATATTCGATCGCCGTCTACGAAGACCGCCTCGACAGCTATAGCGGCGCCTCTATCCGCGTCACTGACTCGGTTGAGCGCATCGCCGGGCGCGATGTCATCGTCTCCAGCGAAATCGTGCCGCGCGGCGGCGGCCGTGCGTTGCCTGTGCAATGGCGCATGCTGCGCGCCGCGAATGGCTGGAAGGTGATCGACGTTTCGCTCATGCTGGAAGGCAACCAGATCTGGTTGGCGCAACAGCAACAGAGCGAGTTTCTTGCGGTGCTTGGCCGCAACAACGGCGACATCCGCGCGCTGATGGCGAACTTGCGTCAGCTCACTACTTCGATGCGTCAGCGCATCATGGCGCGCAACGCCTAACGCAAATCGGCGCCGACGGCTTCTGCGATAGAGTCGAAGCCCTCGGCGGCGAGCAGCCCGTCGAGTTCATCGAGCACGCGCGCGACCAGCCCCGGCCCTTCGAACACCATGGCTGAGTACAGTTGCACCGCGCTGGCTCCAGCTTTGATCTTCGCCAGCGCGTTCAACCCGCTCGCCACGCCGCCGACGCCAATAAGCGGCAACCGCCCCTGCAGCGCCTGCGCGAACAAGCGCAAGGTCTGCGTGGAAATCTGAAACAGCGCCTGCCCTGAAAGCCCGCCAGCCTCGTCGCGATATTCCGATGTGAGCTGCGGCGGGCGTTGCAATGTCGTGTTCGAGACGATCAGTGCATCGAGCCCGCAACTCGGCACAAGCTCAGCGATATCGGCTACGGCGACATCATCTAGGTCGGGTGCAACTTTGAGAAATAGCGGCCGGCGCCCGTGCGCTGCTTCCAGCTGCGCCCGCGCCTCGCGCATGCGGCCGAGCAAATCCTCAAGCGCGCCGCGCTCCTGAAGTCCGCGCAGACCTGGTGTGTTCGGCGAGGAGATGTTGGCTGTCACATAGGATGCGTGTTTCCACACACGGCCCATGCCGAGCACATAATCGGCGGCGCGATCGGCGCTCTCTTTGTTGGCGCCGACATTGGCGCCGACGATCCCCTGTTTGCCCGCGCGCGCCGCTAAGCAATCTACGAAGCAATCGAGCCCCTTATTGTTGAAGCCAAGCCGATTGATCACCGAACGATCTTCGCCGAGCCGAAAGATGCGCGGTCGCGGATTGCCCTCTTGCGCCAGCGGCGTGACGGTGCCGCATTCGACAAAGCCAAAGCCGCTCGCAAGCAACGCATCCGGCGCTTCGCAGTTTTTATCGAAGCCCGCCGCCATGCCGATCGGGTTGGGCAAATCGAGTCCGGCGAGCGTAGTGCGCAGGCGTGGAAACTTATCGGCGCGCACGCGTGGCCCTAGGCCGGCGCGCAATCCGGCCAACGCTGCATGATGCGCCGTTTCCGGATCGATCAAGCGCAGCGCATCCGTCGCAAGATCGTGGACGAAGCTCACACCCGTGCGCATCGCCGATTCTGCTCCCGGTGTCGCCTACCGCGCGGACCATTCCACAACGACCGGTAGCGGGCGCCACCGAAATGTGATTTTCATCCTATAGTGGGTTGAAAGTCCTGAGCCACCCGCTAAAAGCGTATCCCAATGCAGCACAGCCAAATCTGGCGGGCGATCGATGCTCTGGCGGCCAAGCGCGGGCTCTCCGCGTCCGGCCTCGCACGCGCCGCAGGGCTCGATCCCACCACCTTCAACAAATCCAAGCGCCAAGCCGCTGACGGCAGAGCGCGCTGGCCCTCCACCGAAAGCATCGCGCGTGCGCTCGCCGCCGCCGATGCAAGTTGGGATGAGTTCGCCGCTTTGCTTTCAGGTCACGCTAGCGCCGCTGGCCGCGCAATCCCGATTGTCGGCATGGCGCGCGCCGGCGCTGACGGCTTCTTCGATGAAAACGGATTTCCAATCGGCGCCGATGAAACCGTGCGCTTTCCCGATCTCGGCGATGACCGCGTCTACGCGCTCGAAATCGCAGGTGACTCGATGGAGCCCACCTATCGCGCTGGCGACATTGTCGTGGTGCAGCCGGGCGCCGCCGTGCGCCGCGGTGATCGCATTGTGGTGCGCACGCGCGCGGGCGAAGTGATGGCCAAGGTTCTGGGCCGTCGCAACGATCAGATGATCGAGCTCATCTCACTCAACCCCGCGCACGGCCCGCGTGAGCTTGCGACTGCAGATATCGACTGGATCGCGCGGATCGTCTGGGCGAGCCAGTAATCACTCCCGATCCGGCTTCCATGCAGCAATCATGCGCGGGCCTGCTGCGTGCATTAGGCCGCCGCGAATTTCGAACGCGGCCCACGCAGCGGTTGGGAAGTGGCCATCGAAATCGCGCGCGAGACGCGAGCCGTCATGCGACTCGCGCAATAACATCGACACCAGTTCGCCAATGCCTGGATTGTGCCCAACGATCACGACGCTTTCGGCGTCGCATGCCGTGAACGCATCCCAAATGCTCTCAGGCGCGGCGTGGTAGAGCGCTTCGTCGAACTGCGTCTCGAGTTTAAAGCCGCCCAGACCATGCTCAGCCGTCTCGCGCGTTCGCTGCGCCGCCGAGACAAGCGCCAGCGTCGGCGCGAGGCCGGCTTGCACCATTGCCTCGCCAGCTTCGGCGCTCTCGCGCCGGCCACGGCCGGTCAGCCCGCGCGCTTTATCGCTTTCGGCTTCGTGGGGGCGGACGGCCTTGGCGTGCCGCATGAGGATCAAGGTGCGCATCGACTCGAACTGTGCCCGGCTCGCGAAAAATCGCAACGGCCCGCATCCAGCGCGCGCAGCGGCGGCCACTTAGGTCCAAAGAAACACGGGAGTTCGCACATGAAAGCGCGCTGGATCATCCTCACGGTAGCCGGCCTTATCGTCATCGCCGCCTGGACGGCGATGGGCATTGGCTATTTTTACCGTCCCAGCACGCCGATCTGGATCGGTTTGGTGACCGCTGCGGCCTTGAGCCTTGAAGGCTTCCTTTGGGTTGCGGCGGGCGTGTTCGGCTGGGGCTTCCTGGCTAAGCGCCGCGCCGCGCTCGGCCGGTTCAAGGACCGCCTGTTCGGCAAGCGCGACGCCGAAACGCCGCCGACTGCGCAGCCCTAAGGGATTTGGCATCGCGCACTTGGGCGGTCTAAGCAGAACGCCCAAGGATTCGCCGATGTCAGATCTCACCACCCTCGCCTCCGCCGCCAAGGCTTGGCCGTTCGAACAAGCGCGCCTGGTCGTCGAGCGGCTGAAGAAAGCGCCGAAGGACACGGTCATCTTCGAGACCGGCTACGGTCCTTCAGGCTTGCCGCACATCGGCACGTTCGGCGAAGTCGTGCGCACATCGATGGTGCGCCACGCTTTTCGCGTGCTGACCGACGATAAGATCAAGACCAAGATCATCTGCGTCTCCGACGACATGGACGGCATGCGCAAGATTCCGGACAACGTGCCGAACCCGGAAGCGCTGATCCCCTACATGCAGCGTCCGCTTACCGACGTGCCTGACCCCTTCGGCACGCACGAGAGCTTCGCGCATCACAACAATGCGCGCCTGCGCGCGTTCCTCGATGGCTTCGACTTCGAGTACGAGTTCAAGTCCGCCACCGATCTTTACAAGTCCGGCGCCTTCGATACCGCGCTGCTCAACGCGCTGAAGGCCTATGACGAGATCATGGCCATCATGCTGCCGACGCTTGGCGAAGATCGTCGTAAGACTTATAGCCCGTTCCTGCCGATCTCACCGAAGAGCGGCCGCGTGCTTTACGTGCCGATGAAGAGCATCGACGCCGACGCCGGCACGATCACCTTCGACGACGAGGACGGCGAAGAGATCACGCAAACCGTGACCGGTGGCCGCGCCAAGATGCAATGGAAGCCGGATTTCGGCATGCGCTGGGCGGCGCTCGGCGTCGACTTTGAAATGTTCGGCAAGGATCACCAGCCGAACCAGCAAGTCTACGCGCGCATCTGCAAGGCGCTCGGGGCGGAGCCGCCGGTCAATTACGTCTACGAACTTTTCCTCGATCAGAACGGCGAAAAGATCTCCAAGACTAAGGGCAACGGCATCAGCGTCGAGCAGTGGCTTTCGTACGCCGCGCCGGAATCGCTTTCGCTCTACAATTTCCAAAAGCCGCGTACGGCTAAGAAGCTTTATTTCGACGTGATCCCTAAGGCGGTGGATGAGTATCTCACGTATGTCGAGAGCTTCCACGGCCAGAACACCGCCGAGCAACTGGAGAACCCGGCTTGGCATATTCACGCCGGTAATCCGCCGCGCGATTTAACGCCGATCTCATTTGCGCTGCTGACCAATCTTGTGTCCGCTTCGAACGCGGAGACCAAGGATTTGCTGTGGGCGTTCATCGGCAAGTACGCGCCGGGCACGACGCCGCAAACGCATCCGTTCCTGGATAAACTCACCGACTACGCGATCGCCTACTTCAACGATTTCGTGCGGCCGACGAAGCAGTTCCGCGCCGCTACGGATAAAGAGCGCGCGGCGTTCGAAGATCTGATCGCGCGTCTCGATGCATTGCCCGCCGACACGACAGACGGCGAAATCATCCAGAACGAAGTTTACGCCGTCGGCAAAGAGCACGCGTTCGAGCCGCTGCGCGATTGGTTCAAGGCGCTTTACGAAGTGCTCTTCGGGGTCGAAAGCGGGCCGCGCTTTGGTCAATTCGCGGCGATCTTTGGCGTGCGTGAAACAGCGGCTCTGTTGCGCAAGGGGTTGGCGGGCGAGTTGCTGAAGGCGGCGTGAGCCACATTTTCGGTCTCTACAACCGTTTGAGGACGCTCTCGTTTCTTCCTAGGGTTGAGTCACAACAACCTGTGCGCGGTTGTGGGTAACCCGCTACTTCCGGTTGTTGCCAGCCATGGGGTTGGATGGCGGCGTTCGGCTGGACGAACTGCGCGCCGCGGCGATTTCAATCGGCGCGGCTGACCTTGAGGCCGCGCGCGAAGGCTTTCATCGAGCCTACAAGTCTCGCTCCGCCAAACGCACCTTCCATTACACCCAGATTTTCGCCCTCGCGCTGATCGCGAGCGCAATCGCCTACGGCATTCATATCGCGCCTGATCTTGCCTGGCCCCTCATCCGAGCCGCCGCGATCACGCTCTTTGCATCCGCGATTTTGCTGCGCCTCTTTGCGGCTGCGCATTTGCGCCCGCTGCTCTCGCGGCTTGCCGATACTCCGACCTGCCCAACTTACACGATCCTCTGCCCGCTCTACCGCGAAGCCAATGTCGTAGCCGACCTCGTCGCGGCGCTCGATCGTCTCGATTATCCGCGCGGGGCGCTGGATATAAAACTCATCGTGGAAGGTGATGACGTTGATACGCTTGCCGCGGCGCTGGCGGTTGCGGGGGCGCCGCATATCGAAGTCATCATCGTGCCGGCCTCCGCGCCACGTACTAAACCAAAAGCGCTGAATGCTGGCTTGATCCATGCACGCGGCGACTACGTCGTCGTCTACGACGCGGAAGATCGGCCGCACCCGGCGCAGCTGCGCGCCGCGCTGGACGCATTCGAGGATGGCCCGGACAATCTCGCTTGCGTGCAGGCGCCGCTTGAGATCGACAACGCTAATGCCTCGTGGATCGCGCGCCAGTTCGCCGCCGAATACGCCATTCTCTTTCGCGAACTCTTGCCGCTGCTTGCCAGCTTGCGCCTGCCCTTTCCGCTCGGCGGCACCAGCAATCATTTCCGCATCGACGCCCTACGCGCCGTTGGTGGTTGGGATCCGTATAACGTCACCGAGGATGCCGATCTCGGCTATCGCTTGGCGCGTGATCGCTACGCTGCCGCCATGATCGGCCCGCCGACCTACGAAGAAGCGCCGATCACGTTCCGCGCGTGGCTGGCTCAGCGCACGCGTTGGATCAAAGGCCACATGCAGACTTGGCTCATGCTCATGCGCAATCCCTGGCGCACACTGCGCGAGCTTGGCTTACGCGGCTTTTTAATGATGCAGCTTATGCTTGGCGGCGGTCTCGTCGCCGCATTCGCGCATGGGCCGCTTGCTTGCATCGTGCTGATCGCCGCGCTTTCACCTTACAAGCTTCTGAGCGCCGCCGATTTCACGCTGGCGCTCGCGGGCCTCTGCGTCGCGTTTTTCGCCGCACTGACCGCCAGCGCGGTCTCAGGCAATTTCAGCCACCTGCGCGCCGCGCTTACAATGCCAGCCTACTGGCCGCTGGCCACCATCGCTGCATGGCGCGCGCTTTTCGAATTGGTGTTCCGCCCGCATCACTGGGCCAAGACGGCGCACGGGCTTTCTCAGCGCCGCCGCATGCGCGCTTACACTGCGCCTCAGCGCAACGACTTCAACAGCGCGCACATCGCCTCGACTTCGGCCTCGGGCTGATTCCAAGACACGACGAGGCGCGCCTCGCCAGAACCATCCGCGCCCCAATCATAAAACTGTGCGCCTGCCGCCCGCAGTTTCGCCAAGCCCTCCGCGCCCGGCTTGATGAACACTTGATTGCTCTCGCCGGCCACGCCCGCCGCGTCAGCTAGTTTCGCCGCCAAGCCATTCGCGCGCGCTGCAAGCTTCAGCCACAAACCGTCTTTCAGATAAGCCAAGAACTGCGCCGCCGGATAACGGCCCTTGCAGAACAAGTGCCCGCCGCGTTTGCGCCGCCGCGCCACTTCCTCGGCCAGCTCCAAATCGAACACCACGACGGATTCTGCCGCCAAGGCGCCGTTCTTGGTCGCGCCAAAAGACAACAGATCCACGCCACCGCGCCAGCTCACGTCTGCAGGTTTGCAGCCAAGCGCCGCCACGGCATTTGCGAACCGTGCGCCGTCCATGTGAAACCGCAATCCTGCGCCGCGCGCCGTTTCGCCTAAGGCAAATACCTCCGCCGGTGTGTAGATGGCGCCGCGTTCGGTGGTTTGCGAGATTGAGAGCATCGAGGGCTGCACTGAGTGAATGCCGCGTGCGTTGCGCGCCGCCGCTTCAGCGAGCGTTGCCGGCGTGACCTTCGCGCCCTCGCCTTCCATCAGCACCAGCTTGGCGCCGCCGGAGAAAAACTCCGGCGCGCCGCACTCGTCGCACTCGATGTGAGCCTCGCGGTGACAGAGCACCGAACCCCATGGCGGCGTAAGCGTCGCGATCGAGATCGCGTTCGCCGCCGTGCCGCTCGCCACTGTGAACACACGCACTTCGCGCTCGAACACGGCGCTAAACGCTTCGTCCAATTTCTGTGACCACGGATCATCGCCATATGCCGCAACGGCGCCGTCATTCACGTCACTCAACGCGCGCAGGATTTCCGCGGCGGCGCTGGCGGTGTTGTCGGATTTGAAATTCATATGAACGCCACCTTAGTCAGCATGAAGCTCTCGTTCACGCTTGGCCGCCGCGCAAGTCAAAAAATCGTATCAGATCAGCACAAAACAGCGCCTCACGAACGCTTGCTTTAGGAAGCCGCGATAGCCTTACCGGGAAATTAGCCAATAGGACCACGCGTGCAACACTTCATCAACCGTGCAGCTCTGGAGCGCGCCGTAGAGGAAGTCTTCTCGAGCGTGCGCGCGCCCTATTACGTCATGGCGCTTTTGGCGTTTGGCGTCAGCGCCACCGCGGGTGTCGCAACTGGCGCCATATGGTTCGGCTTTGCACTCTTGCTCGATGAAGCGCGCAAAGCGGCGCTCTCTTGGGCCAATGACGCACAGCCGCAGCACATCAAGCGCGTGCGCCTCGGCCTTGATATCGTCTCAGCGACGAGCTTTGCCGCGGCCCCTGCTATCGTCTGGTACGCGCGCGCGGACCTTGGCGCGGCGCTGGCGTTGACGTTGCTTTGCGCGCTCGTCGCCAATGCGATGCTCAACGCGCGCCACGGGCGCCTCCACACGCTGATTGCCTGCGCCCCGTATGCGGTCGTAGGGCTTGCATTCGCGACCGATGTCGTCAGCCTCGAAGCTTTCGGCGCGGCGCTCGCGGCACTGGCCGCCGCTGGTTTTATCGCTATGGCCGCGCTTCATCACGCGCATCGCAGCTCGCACGCGCGGGCCCAGGACGTTGAGTGGATCCGCCAGCTCAACATGACGTTCTCCGACCGCGCCTCCGCTGCCTGGGAGATCGACTACGCGAGCAATAAGCTATTCGGCGCAGATCAACTTGCCGCTCTCGTGGGCCGCCCAGTCACTGTCGAAGATATCATTCAGCATGCCTGCTTTGCAGCCCCGCAGGATCGCGCGCTTGTGCAAGCAGCGTTCGCGCCAACCCCTGGCGCCGTGCGCCGTATCGCCATCGAGCATGAAGTGGTTCGCCCGGACGGTTCGCGCCTGCGCGTGCGCCACCAGGGTTTCATCCGCACGACAGCCGGCGGCGCGCCGGTGCGCCTCACTTGCGTCAGCAGCATCGCCGAAGCCGCCGTGCAGGCGCCCTCCGTTTCACCAAGCGCGATCCAGCACCTCACCATCGCGCTCGCCCAGCAGGCGGAGACGCTGAAAACGCTCAGCAACGAGCTTTCGTCGCCGCTTGAGCCAGACACTCTCCCCGCGAACGCCGATCTCGCCACAATGCTCCGCCTCGTGGCGCTGCGCGGCGACGCGATCGAGCGCGGCGTCGATTCACTCGCGCACGCGCGCCATGCAGCCGAGAGCGCCAACCTCGCCAAATCGCAATTCCTGGCGAACATGAGTCACGAACTGCGCACGCCGCTGAACGCCATCATTGGCTACGCGGAGATGTTGCAGGAGGACGCGGAGGATAGTGGCGACACCGCTACCGTCCAGGATCTCAACCGCATTCTCACCGCCGCGAAGCACTTGCTGGCGCTGATCAACGAGATTCTCGATCTCTCCAAGATCGAAGCCGGCCGCATGGAAGCCATCGCCGCCACCTTCGATCCGCACGAAATGCTGGACGATCTGATCGAGACAGTGCGTCCGCTCGCCGAGCAGAACGGCAACGCCATCGCGCTCATGGGCGCCGCGCCCGATGGGCTCGCCAACACCGACGCGATGAAGCTGCGCCAATGCGTGCTGAATTTGCTCTCGAACGCCTCGAAGTTCACCCGTTCTGGCAAGATCGATGTCGGCTTCGAGCGTCGGGTCCATAACGGCGTCGACCAGATTTTCATCACCGTGCGCGACACCGGCATCGGTATGTCGAGCGAGCATCTGTCGCGTCTCTTTCAGCCGTTCGTGCAAGCCGATCCCAACATCACGCAGCAATATGGCGGCACGGGCCTCGGGCTCACCATCACGCGGCGCCTTGCGCAATTGCTTGGCGGCGATGTCACGGTGACGAGCCAGCTCGGCCAAGGCTCGACGTTCACGCTGCATGTGCCCGCCGATTTCGCGGACGCGTCCATGGCCATCGGCGCCGCCGCGCAAATCGATGACATTCAGGGCGCTGCAGACGGCCCGCTCGTCATTGTCATTGAAGATGAGCCTGACGCGCGCGAACTCGCGGCCCGTTCACTGACGCGCGCGGGCTTCTCCGTGCTCGGCGTTGGCGGTGGTGAAGCGGGCTTAGCTCTCGCCCGCAGTCGCGATCCAGCGTTGGTGCTGCTCGATATTTTCCTGCCCGATCGCTCCGGCTGGCGCGTGCTGCAAAGCCTGAAGCACGATCCGAAGACGCAGGACATTCCGGTCGTGGTGCTCTCGGTTAACGAAGACCGCGCCCATGCCATGTCGCTTGGCGCCTGCGAGCACATTGTGAAACCAGCAGATCGCGATCGCTTGGCCGCAACCGTGATGCGCTACGCGCGCAAGCGTCCGTCACTCGCTGCGGCGCTCGCGACGCCGGTCAAGCAGGTGGGTTGATCACCGCACCGCGTGCGCGGCCAAAACGCGCGCGACGACTTCCGTAACGCGCTTGCCGGTTGGGATGTGCAGAAACTCGTTCGGGCCGTGCGCGTTTGAGTGTGGACCGAGCACGCCGGTCACCACGAATTGCGCTCGCGGAAATTTCTCTCCCAGCATGCCCATAAACGGGATTGAGCCGCCTTCGCCCATCATCGCCACTGGCTTGCCGAACGAGGCATGCGAGGCGTCTTCGAGCGCAGCTTCCAGCCACGGCGCCGTCGCCGGCGCATTCCAGCCGGAGCCATCCTTCTCGCCAGCGTAGCTGACTTTCGCGCCATAAGGCGGATCAGTTTCCAAAATGCGCTTCAGCTCCGCGCTCGCTTTCTTCGCATCCGTCGTAGGCGGCACACGCAATGAGAGCTTTGCTTCGGTAAACGGCCGCAGCACGTTGCCGGCATTCACGGGCTCCGGCGCACCGGCAAAGCCGGTGATCGAAAGCGCTGGCCGCCAGGTGCGGTTCAGCACCAGCTGATCGAGCTCAGCGCCGTTCGGCTTCATGCCGTCAACAAACGGAAACTTGGCATAGACCTGATCGCCCAAAGCTTGCGCTGCGACTTTTGCCTGACGCTGCCGTTCTTCGGGAATTTTCGCGTTGAAGGCGTCGCCCTTGATAGCGCCGGTTTCGATATCTTCCACCCGCGCCAACAGCTGGCGCATCACGCGGAAGCTCGACGGCACCACGCCTGACGCATCGCCTGAGTGCACGCCCTCTTCCAGAACATCGACGCGCAACGTGCCGCCAACCATGCCGCGCAGCGATGTCGTCAACCACAAGCGATCGTAGTCACCGCAGCCGCTGTCGAGACACACAACGAGCGAAACGTCGCCGATGCGTTCCGCCAAGGCATCCATGTAAATCGGCAAATCCGGCGAGCCGCTTTCTTCGCTGGCTTCAATCACCACCACCGCGCGCGCATGCGGAACGCCCTGCTCTTTCAGCGCCAGCAGCGCGCCGAGCGCGCCGAACATCGCATAGCCATCATCGGCGCCGCCGCGGCCATAGAGCTTGTCGCCTTCGATGACCGGGATCCACGGCCCCTTGCCTTCAGCCCAACCGGTCATTTCCGGCTGCTTGTCCAAATGCCCGTAGAGCAGCACCGTATCGCCATCGCGCGCCGAACCCGGCACGTCGATGAAGATCAGCGGCGTGCGCCCCGGCAGGCGCTCCACCGAAAGCGTCGCGCCCAATGCCGGCAGCTTCTGCGCCGCCCAGGCGACGAAGAGCTCGACGGCCTTTTCCATGTGGCCGAGCTTTTCCCAGTTCGGCTCGAACGACGGCGATTTGTTCGGAATGGCGATGTACTCGACCAAAGTCGGCACGATCTCCGCGTTCCAAATCTCATCGACGAACTTGCGCAAAGCGGGCTGGGACAATTCGGCCATGGGCGGCTCCTTCCGCCCCATAACTAGCCGCTCCAGCCCCACACTTCCACCGCTGGCGTTGCCGCAAAGGGCCGCATACATAGCGGCATGCATTTGCGGCTGGCGCATAACGACAAGGGCAAACCGGAAGTCTTCCGCTCGTTTCAGGGCGAAGGCCGCGCGATCGGCCGCGTGCGCACCTTCATTCGCCTCTCAGGCTGCAACCTGCACTGCGTCTGGTGCGATACCGCCTACACTTGGAACTGGGTCGGCTCAGACTTCAGGCACGAGCGCGACGAACCGGGCCGCCCATACAAATTTTCGCCAGCAGCGGAGATGTCGAAGGTTTCCGTTGAAGATGCCGCTGAACTCGTCCGCGCGCTTGGCGAGAGTGAGGGCGTCGTGCTCACCGGCGGCGAGCCGCTGATGCAGAGCGAAGCGCTGGTCGCGCTGATCGATGTTCTGAAACGCGATCAGCCTAGATTGAAAATCGAAGTGGAGACCAACGGCACGATCTCGCCGGGCGCCGAACTCGCGCAGCGTGTCGACCTCTTCATGGTCTCCCCCAAGCTCGCGCATTCGGGCAATGCCGCCGCCCTAGCGCTGCAGCCGGACAAGCTCGCCGCCTTCGCGGCGCTGCCGAGCGCCTACTTCAAGTTCGTCGCCCGCACTGCCGAGGATATCGCGGTGGTTGCAACGCTGGCCCAAACCCACAACATCCCGGCCTCCCGCATCTATATCATGCCCGAGGGCGTCACCTCCGAGACGCTCATGGCGCGCGGACAGGCCTTGCTCGCCCCTATCCTCGCCCACGGCTTCAACTTCACAGACCGGCTCCATATCCACCTTTTTGGGGCGCAACGCGGCGTCTAGCCCTGTGAGTAACCGCCAGGCCTGCGCGGCGGCGCTTCCAATACGGTTAAGATGGAATTAAGCCGGGGGTGGGCGGGCCGCTCTAGGTCCAAGACGAGCGGCGCGAGATAGGCTTTGAACGCGATGGATGACGGAGAAAGCACCCGCTACGAGCGCGCGCGCATCTGCATCGATTTCGGCACCGCTTTGTCTAAAGCGTCGATCTGCCTCGATCCACTGATGCCGCTCGAAGTGGGCGTAAAGCCGCTGCCGATTGGCGCCGTTGCGCGCGCAGAGCACCCGCTGCTGACGCCGTCCGTGCTCTATGTCGATCAAGGCCGCATGTATTTCGGCCCGGCCGCGCTCGACCATGCGCGCCGCGGCGTCGATAGCGCGCGCGACCCGTTGCTTTCGTTCAAGACCGTACTCGGCGCTACCGATCCGCAAGCCGCCTTGGCGCAAAAGCTTCGCCCGTCGATGGACCCAACCGGCACATTCAAAGCGCGCGATGCGCTCGTGCTATATCTCGCGTATCTTGATCAGCTGATCCGAGAAGCGATCGATCTCGCGCCCAACATCCCCAACATCGTCGCCAATGCGCGCCGGCGTTACACCAGCCCTGTCTGGCGCCCGGGCAGCGGCGCCGACAAAACCTTCGAAGCCATCTTCAACGAAGCTGCCGCCGTTTCGGAGCGGCTTGGTAAGCTCTTTATCGCGCCGGAAGGCATCTCGATTGCGCAATGCAAGGACGCGCTCGATCGCGCCGCCGCCCAGCCCGGCAATGGCCGCCTGGAAACCGGCATCTTCGAGCCGCACGCCGCCGCCGCCACCGCACTCGCCTTCACGAACGCGCCGACGCGGTATGTCATGGTGTTCGACATGGGCGCCGGCACAGTCGATATCGCCGCGTTCGAGTTCGATGAAAGCACTGAGCCGCCCGCCCTTTCGGAAGTCAAAGAAGCGCGCCAATGCAGCGCTCTGGCCGGCGACGAGATCGACCGTATTCTGGCTGAACTTTACATGCGCAAACGTGGCGGCGAGAAAAGCCGCGACGATGAGTTGAAGCTCAAACGCACCATCATCCTCGCTATTCGCGATCTGAAGCGCGAACTCTTCACCACCGGCAAGTGCTCACTGAAGACCGGCTGGATGGCGACCACCATCCGCGCCAATGATCTGATGGAAGACCCGAACTTCCGCACTTATCTCACGGCGCTGCGCGAGACTGTGGCAGCCAGCCTGCAACGCGTCCTCGCCCGCGCTGAGGCCACCAATGCCGATGTCGTCGATGTGGTTCTAGCCGGCGGCGGCTCGCGGCTGCCGTTTATGGTTGATCTGGTGAAGAGCGCTGGGGCGCTGCGCCCGACGAACGTGCAATTGCGCGTCGGCCCGCTCTCGCCCGCGAACCCACTCTATTCCAGCGTTGACGCCTCGCTCCGCGACGCCTTCCCGCAAATCGCAATGAGCATTGGCGGCGCGCTGGTTGAGATGATGCCGGCGCAATAGCGCTCAAACGCGTCCCGCCAACTCCGGAAACACCTTCGACACCTTGCTCAGCAGATAGTCGCCATACGTGCCGCTCCAGGCGTGAACGTTGGCGCGGTCCCAGCGTTCGCTGCTGTCATCGCCGGCGTGTGCGTGTTCAGGCAGCGGCACGATCTCAGCATCCCAGCCCGGATCGAAGAAGAATGGAAACGATAGCCGGCTCTTGCCGCTGACATTGCGCACGCGGTGTGGCGTCGATTTATAGAGCCCGCCCGTCAGCCGATCGAGCATATCGCCGATATTGCACACGAGCGCGCCGGGCACAGGCGGCGCCTCGATCCAACCCTGCGGCGTGCGGACCTGCAGGCCGCCATGCTCATCCTGCGCCAGCAAGGTCAGCAGCCCATAATCGGTGTGCTCCCCAACGCCCCAGCTTGCATCGTCGCCTGCCGGATATTCGAAGACCCGAAACAGCAAGGTCGGCTGCGCCGTGTAGGTGCGGCGGAAGTAGTGCGCGTCGAGCCCTAAGCTCAGCGCTACGCCTTCCATGATCGCATGCGCCGCGTGCGTTGCTTCATCCATGAAGCGCAGCACTGCCGGCTTCAGCTCCGGCACATGTTCTGGAAACAAGTTCGCGCCATGCAGCGGCAGCCCCGCCTGCACGCGCACATCATCCGGGCCGAGCTCTTCACCGAAATAGAGCCCCTGCTTTCGATCCGGCGCGCCGGACGTGAGCTCGCCGCCCACCGGGAAATAGCCGCGCCACGCACGGCCACCGCGCGCCATTGCGATTTCCATCTTGCGCGCCTCCGGCAACGCAAAGAAACGCCGGCTCGCCGCATCGAGCGCCGCCAACGTATCGGCGCTGATGCCGTGGCCCGATGCGTAGAAGAACCCAAGATCGCGGCAGGCGCGGCCAATCTCAGCCGCTGCTTCCGCACCTCCGGTTCCGCTTCGCAGCGGCGATACGTCGATTATGGGGAGCTGGGTTTGGTTCATCTGCGTTATCAAGGCGCTCTTTTCGGCATCCGCAAGTGTCGGATCGGCGCGGACCCAATCGTCCTCGGTGCGAAGCAGCTTTCAGGAGCGTCCAATGCGTAAAGTGATCACCGCCGCTTTCATCTCGATGGACGGTGTCCTGCAAGCCCCGGGAGGCCCGGCCGAAGATCCGGTCGGCGGGTTTGATAAGGGCGGCTGGGTTGTCCCTTACATCGACGAGGGCTTCGGCGTGGAAGTCGATAACCTCTTCACTAGGCCCTTCGACCTTTTGCTCGGCCGGAAGACGTATGAGATTTTCGCCGCGCACTGGCCGTTCGCCGAAGGCGGTGAAGACGATAGCCTCGCGAAATCTTTCAAGGTCGCGACTAAATACGTCGCCAGCCGCCAAGGTGTCGATCTCACCTGGGACGGCTCAGTCTTACTTCGCGACGGCGCTGCCGATGTCGCCAAACTGAAAAAACAAGACGGCCCGCCACTGATTACGCAAGGCAGTGGCGATCTCATTCAAACGTTGCTCGCGCATGACCTGATCGACGAGATTAGAACTCTCATCTTCCCCATCGTGCTCGGCAAAGGAAAACGCCTATTCGAAGCCGGCCTGCCACCGCTTGCGTTTAAGCTCACGCACAGCACGACGACGTCAGCCGGCGTTACGATCGCGCGTTACGCGCGCGCTGGCGCAGTTCAGGTCGGCGATTACGCGGTCGAGCCGCCGAACGAATTGGAACGCAAACGCCGCGAGCGCGTGCAGCGCGAAGGCTGAGAAATGTTTAGCTCAGCTAACGTCTGAGAAGAGACAATGCGTTAGGCGCCCGCGCGGCGCGCAAAGCTATCCGTTTGCGGTTAGCCTTAAGGCTTGGCGCTGTGCGTTTCGCTCTACATGATTTCTCAAGAGCCAATGAGAGGGTCATGTCATGGACGGAAATGCATTCGCCGCTTCCCGCAGCGATGAAGCAAGCGTCAGCGTAAAGCCGACAGGACCGCTGCTTGGCGCTGAAATTTCCGGCGTAGAGCTGACGCAAGCGCTGAGCGCAGCTGAGGTTGCTGCGATCCGCGAAGCGCTTCTGCAGTACAAAGTTTTGTTCTTCCGCGATCAAGATATCAGCTACGAAGATCACGTCCGCTTCGGCCGCTATTTCGGCGATCTCGAAGGCCATCCGGTCACTGCGACCGTTCCTGGTTTTCCTGAAATACTCTTCATCGAAGCCGCTGACGGGATGAAGATCAGCGACAAAACCTTCCCGATCGCCCGCCCCGCCAACAAGTGGCACACCGACGTCACCTTCCGCGAGAAGCCTTCTATGGGTGGCATTTTGCGCATGCGGAAGATGCCGCAATATGGCGGCGACACCATCTTCGCTGACACCGCCGCGATCTACGCTGACCTGCCTCAGGACGTGAAAAACAAGATCGACACGCTCGACGCCGAACACGATATCATTCGCTCTTACGGCTATCGGGTGACACCTGAGAAAGCCGCGCAATTGCGCGAAGAATATCCGCTGGTCGTTCATCCGGTGGTGCGCCGCCATCCCGAGACGGGCGAGAAGCACCTCTTCGTCAATCACGTCTTCACCGCGCGCATTCTGGGTTTGCCAGAAGCAGAAGCGAGCGCGCTGCTCGCCTACCTGCTCGATCGCGTCAAAGCGCCGGAATACCAGATGCGCTTCCGATGGAGCGAAAATGCCATCGCGTTCTGGGACAATCGCGCCACGCAGCATTACGGCGTGCTCGATTATTGGCCGCACGAGCGCATCGTCGAGCGCGTCACAGTTATGGGTGATGACAAGCCCGGAAGGTAGCGCGCATGTGCGCGCCGGGCCGGACCGACGCAGGCGACCTCTACCCCCGCCACATAAGTGTCACGTCCGGCCCGTAAATTCGCCTGGCACACGACTTGGGAACCATAATGCTCCGCACCGCGTAGTCGCTTAACGCGCTTTCATTTGGGGGTCGCCATGCGCTGCTGGCTGTTTTTCAACCGTGATATCGCCCCCGACGTTCCCGAAGCGCATGAAGTTCAGCGCTTCCAAGAAGCCGCGAAAGCGCTCGATATCGAACTCTTGGTGTTGAAGCCGAGCGAGTTCGATCTGGTTGTCGATTCAAAGCACGGCTGGTCGGCGATCTATCAGGGCCGCGAGCTGCGCAAGCCTGATCTCATCATTCCCCGCTGCGGCAGTGAGACCAGCGATTTCACGCTTGCGGTGCTGCGCCATTTCGAGCGGCAAGGGGTCGCCATCGCCAACAGCCCTGCCGCAGTGGAATCCGTCGCCGACAAGCTTCACACCTTGCAAGTGCTAGCCGGCGCGCGCCTGCCAATACCGAAGACGATCCTGGGCAAATTTCCGATCGACATCGATCTCGTCGAGCGAGAGCTCGGCTTTCCTGTCGTCGTGAAAAAGCTGCGCGGCACGCGCGGCGCTGGCGTCCTGCTTTGCCAGAAGCGCAGCGAGTTCGACGATCTCGCAACCTTGCTCGATGGCGTCACCGCGGCATCGGATTTTCTGTTTCAGCAATACATCAAAACCAGCCACGGCCGCGACGTGCGCGTGCTGGTGATCAATGACCGCGTCGTCGCCGCCATGGAGCGCCGCTCGGCCGATGGCGGCTTCAAGTCAAACATCTCGCTCGGCGGCCACGGCTTGCCGTTCGCACCGCCGCCAGAGATGGCAAAGCTTGCTCTCAAGGTCGCGCGCGAACTGAAGCTCGACATCGCCGGCATCGATATCCTGTTCGACAAAGACGGCTTCCGGATTTGCGAGGCCAACTCGGCGCCAGGCTTCCAGGGCCTGGAGCGCGCCTGCGCTATCAACGTGCCGGAACTAGTGTTCTTGGGGATGGGCAAGAAGTTCGGTTTGCCCATCCGGCATTCCGAGCGCTGGGAAAAGGCGATCGATCGCACCGCCAAAGCGATGCTCGACGCCATCAAGCCGCCGAACCTCGGGGAGCTCATGGACGATCTGCCGAAGCCGCTTGCACGCGCCCGGTCGCGCCGCACCCGTAAGCCGAGCTGACGCTTAGAGCGTGAAGCTCGAAAGCTTGGAGCGGAAATCCATCGTTGCGGTCGACCAGCCGTCGGAGATGCGGGACACCTCCGGTGCGATCTGCTCGTCGTACTGGATTGCCGCCATGGCGAGCACCATGAAGGCGAAACCCGCCAATGCGTTGAAACCGGCGTCCGCGGCGCCGTCAAACCACGCCTTCACGCCACTCAGATCGATTGTGTAGCTGAACATTGCGCGCCTCATGGCTAATGCACGCTCATCATTGCGTGTGAAGCGTAAACAAGAGCTAACCGAAAGGTTTACGCACGCGGCTTTTGCAGTCGAATTGCAGTGATGCGTTAGCCGTAGCGCACGACGAAGCGCTTCTTCATCGGCGCAATGACGCGCCATACGCCCGTGAAACCAGGTTCAATCACGAAACTGTCGCCAGCTTCGAAGCGCTGCGTCTCGCCGCCATCGGGGGTGAGTTCGCATATGCCTTCCAGCATATGACAGAACTCCCACTCCTCGTACGCAACGCGCCAAGCGCCAACATCGGCCGCCCATTCGCCGGCATAGGTCTCGCCCGCGCCCTCGTAATCGAGCCGCGTCTCCGTCAACGGCGCGCCTTCAATCAGACGATCCGGCGCGATCGGCTTTACGTCCGCCTCGCCCTGCCCGCGCACCGGATGCAGCTTGCCGCTCACGCTTGCGGCTCTTCCTTCGGCTTGGCTTCGAACCCCGCCCAGCGGCCGAACATCTCTTCGGCGCGGCGCAAATTCTTGTCGAGCGAGGCCATGGTCTTGGCATAGTCGCCGGCCTCGTCGCCGCGCCAGGCGGCGCGCGCTTGGCCGATGATGACGCCCAGGCCCTGCGCGCGGGCGTTGCCCGTCATCCCATCCGCTTCGAGGCCAGAGAGCGCTAGCACCCAACGTGCGCAGCGCACGTGCCGTTGGTGCGCGGCGGCTAGCAAGGTCGGATCGCGGTCAGCGCCCTGCTCCATCGCCAACACGGCGGTGCGGTGCGGCTCCATCGCTTCGAAGCGCCGCATAATGAGATCAAACAGCCGATCGCGTACACTTTGCCCAGCTGTCAGTTGATCCATGTTGTCGGCGATGGCGCGATCGAAAGCTTCTTCGACACAATCGAGCGCCTCGCCTGGGCTTGCACCATAAAAATCCGCCACGGGCCTAGCCGCTGCATCGGCCAACTTAACCAATGTTACCTCGCGCCACGCACCATTTGCGGCGAGCGAAAGCGCCGCACGGGCGAGATCGCGGCGTAATACGGGGTCGTGCAGTGCGGACATGAAACCATCGCAGAACAAGTGAGTTGCGTCCCCGAACAAGCCTGGACCAGAGTGCCTCGTCAAGCAGGGGTGCAGGCTCACCAGCAGGAGGCACACTTGGCAGATGGCGCTCACGGCCAGCGATTGCGGCCGCATCCATATTACGACCACGCCCTGCAGGCGAACCTCGCCCGCTGGAATCGCGACCGGCTCGCGCCGCAGCGCCCCCGTGCGGATTGGGCGCAGGCGCTGGAGCGCGAGCACCAGATGCAGCGGCTCGAGCTGGATTTCATCGAGGCCACGCGAAAAGCGCACATAGCCCGCGCGGCCAGCGCCCCGCGCGAGGCAGCCGCCTTCGTTGCGTGGTTTGAGAACCTGAAGGAAACTGGCCCCGGCCAGCACGATCCGCTGTTTCCGTGGCTCGCCGAACGCGCGACGCTCGATGAAATGCGCTGGTTCGTTGAGCAGGAAGCGGCTGGCGAAGCTGGCTTCGACGACCTCGTCGCCATGGCGCAAGTGAAGATGCCGGTGCGGGCCAAGCTCGAACTCGCCCGCAATTATTGGGACGAGATGGGCCGCGGCAACGCGAAGGGCATGCACGGGCCGATGCTAGAAGCCTTGGTGCACGCCATGCACGCGACGCCCACGATCGACGCGACGGTTGCGCCGTCGTTGGCGCTCGGCAACACGATGGCCGCCTTCGCGACGCACCGCACCTACGCCTATCACGCCATTGGCGCACTCGGCGTGATCGAACTCACCGCCCCCGGCCGCGCGACGCAGGTCAGCCTCGCGTTGCGCAGGCTCAAAGTTTCCGCCAAGGCGCGGCACTATTTCGATCTGCATGCCGTGCTTGATGTGAAGCATTCGGAAGCGTGGAACCGCGAAGTGTTCGCCTCGATCGTCGCCGAGACGCCAGACGCGGCGCCCTGCATCGCCGAAGGTGCGCTCATGCGGCTCGCATGCGGCGCCGAGAGCTTTGACGCCTATCGCCGCCATCTCTGGGGTGGCCATGGCAAAGCGCCGCCATCTTGACCGAGGAGCAAGATCACGCGCTGCGCGAGTTGCTGCAGTTCGCACGCACGCGCGGCTACACGTTCGTCACCCCGACCCCCGCCACACACGCCCGCGTGTACGCCCGCCTACCCGGGCGCTCAGACTTGCGCAGCATACTCGGTTGGAGTCTGCCGTTCGATCACAGCGATGATTCAGACCGTGGGCTGGTGGATCTGCTCACCCGCGCCGACGCGCTCGATGAGAAGGGGCGGATATTCACCAGCCGCGTTCGCATTTCCAGCTTGGACGATCTGCTGCTGCTGCACTCCGCCTACCCTACAACGCAGCGTGACGCAGTGTTCTTTGGGCCGGATTCGTATCGCTTCGCGAGCTTCCTGCAGGCGGAGCTGCCGCGCGTTGGCGCCCGTGCGCATCTGGTTGATATCGGCGCTGGCACTGGCGTCGGCGCCCTCGTCGCCGCCAAGACGATCGCTGTGCAACGCCTCACGCTGACCGACATCAATCCGCAAGCCCTTCGCTTTGCGCGCATCAACGCGGACTTTGCCGGCATTACGATACACACCGTCTTGAGCGATGCGCTCGGGGCTGTCTCCGGCGATATCGACTGCATCATCGCCAACCCGCCCTACATCGCCGATCCCGCCCGGCGCGCGTATCGCGATGGCGGCAGCCTTCATGGCGGTGAAGTTTCGCTGGCTTGGACGGAAGCTGCCGCGCAGCGCCTCACGCAGGGCGGCGCGTTCCTGCTCTACACTGGCAGCGCGATCATCAATGGCGAGGACAAACTCAAAGCGGCTTTGCTCGGCGCGCTTCAAGGCTTCGACGTCAGCTATCGCGAACTCGATCCCGACGTGTTCGGCGAAGAACTGGATCAGCCCGCCTACGCTGATGCAGATCGCATTGCCGCCGTGGGCCTCGTGGCAATCAAGCGCTAAAGCGGCGGGGCGATATCGCGCACCAAAACCATCGCGCTCAACGCCGCCGCCAGCAGCTTCGTAGCGCGCGCGCGATCACGCCAGTTCAGCACCACGGCGGGCCCGGTGTCGGTCTTGTTCACATCGACGATGTAGAGCTGCCCGGTTGCCCGCTCGCGCAGCACATCAAGCGCGCCCCAATCGAGCTTCATGGCCGCGCAGAAGCGCTCCAGCTGCGCCATCTCCGCTGGTGAGAACACATCTTCCGGGGCCTGCACCACGACGCTCGTGTTCTGGATCGAAAACCGCGCAGCCGCCGGCTTCTTCTTCACATACACCAGCACCGGCCGCCCACCGACGCACGACGTACGCAGATCACATGCCCAACCGTCATCACCCTCGGTGCGGATCAGACGCTGATACGCCTTCCCCGCGACAGGCGCCGTCGGGCATTGCACCAAACGGCCATCATGCAGCCCATTGCCTTCACCCTTCTCTACCCCTTCACCGACATGGGTCGCCGGATCGAGCGCGAGCGGATAGCCGAACGCCTCTTCCATCACTTGGGCCACGCGCGTCTTTGAAACATCGCCGACAGCGAAGTTGAACGCGCGCGTGTGACGCGGCGGCGGCGGCGCAGCGATCGTTTGATCCTCGAAGTAGAACGCCGCGTCCGCGTCATCGGGCGAACGCGCGAGCCGCATCCCGCCCCACACCGTCGCCGCCCAAATCACATACCAAGGCCGCGGCCGATAAGGCGTGAACCAAATGCGCGGCCCCGCAGGCTTAGTCAGCCGCGCCCAAAACCCGCGCAGCCGCACGAATGCATAATAGGTGAGCCAGCGTCCGATATCGGCCCAGAGCTGAAGATCGTTCTTCATCCAGACGCCGGTGGACTTCACCAATATGCGCCCGCGCTCGTAATGAAAATCGCGCAGCCACGCGCCGCGATGAACATTGCCGCTCGCAGAGACATCGCTTGCAGCCATGCTCCGCCTCCTTAAGCGGTACTCTGCCAAAATCAGGAGACGAGGAGAAGCGCTTAAGCTTTGCCCAAATCGCGCGAACGCTGCGCGGCCGCTGCGACAGCGCGGCGCAGCAGCGGCCCGAGACCATTGCCCGCGCCGAGTACATCGAGGGCCGCCTCAGTCGTGCCGCCGGGAGAGGTCACCTGCTTACGCAGTGTGCTGGCGCTATCGCCCGTCTCGAGCATTAGCGCGCCGGCCCCGGCGACCGTGCGGTTTGCAAGCCGTATCGCCGCTTCGCGATCGAGCCCCTCCTGCTCAGCCGCCGCCGCCAGCACTTCCGCCAGCAGAAACACATAAGCCGGCCCCGAGCCCGAAACGGCAGTCACGACATCCATCAGGCGTTCGGCGGCAATCGGCTCGACCGAACCTAAAGGCTCCAGCAATTGCTCAGTGAGCTCGCGATCCGCTGGCGTACAAGCTTGCGTCATCACATAGGCCGTAATGCCCCGCCCAATCCGCGCCGGCGTATTCGGTACACAGCGCACGACGCGCTGCGCGTTAAACTCGCGACAGAGCTTGTCGAGCGTGACGCCGGCCATCACCGACATCACGAGCGTCTGCTCACCCACCAGGGCGCGCGCCGCTTCGATCACGGATGGAAACGTCTGCGGCTTTACAGCCAGCACTAGTACATCGACAGCCCCGCGCGCGACTGGGTTAAGCACGGCGCCCGCCGCTTCGAGTTCGCGCTCAAGTTCAGGATCGAAATTGGGCTCGACTACAGTAAGCGTCAGCCCACCGCCTTTGCGGACAGCTTGTAGCCACCCGCGCACCAGGGCGCCGCCCATAGCGCCCGCGCCAACTAAGGCGATCGTTGGAGCTTCTAATCCGCTCACGCTTCTCCGACGGTTTCGAACAGGGCCGCGCTAGACGCGTCCTCAGCCGTCATGCCGCCGAGAATAACAAACTGGAACGACGGCTGGAAGCGGTCCGCCGCATCCATCGCCGCCGCCAGCATCGCCTGCACTTCGCCGACTGAAATTTCATCGCGGCCGATCATCGGCATGGCGTGGCGGAAAATGATGGTGCCGTCGTCTGACCAGACATCGAAATGGCCTAGCCAGAGATTTTCGTTGATTAGCCCAGCGAGTTTCACCGCTTCGGTAAGCCGCGACTTCGGCGCCTGAATTTCAAAGCCGAGCGTGAACAACAACGCCGGCAATTCATGGCGATACGAGAAGTAGCCGACGCTATCGCCCCAAGATGACTTGAACGAAAAATGCACGTCGCCGTCTTCGGCGCGCTCGCATTTGAACCGGTCATCCGAGCCGATGACGGCCTCAACCGTATCGAGCGGGTCAGCAGGTGTTTCGACTTCGTCGTCGATCCAGAGATCCATGAGCGTCCCCTTTGGGCTCAAGAGCCGCCCGCGCGGCTAGTGGATGATCTCTTCGCCTTGGTGATGCGCGCTTTGCGCTAGCGCGTCGAATCAAGCCCCTAGGACACTAGGTAAGCCCTGAGAGTCTTGCGCGAAACTTAACGCGATAGGTTAACCCTGCGCCTTCAGCGCAGCTTCGAGCGCCTCAAGCCGCTCGCGCAGCCCGTCCGCCTCGGCGCGCGCGTCAGCGGCCATCTGCTTTACGGCCTCGAACTCGTCGCGGCTGACAAGGTCCATTTCCGCAACGAAACGGTCCGCCTGGGCGCGCATGAAGCTTTTGGCCTCGTCGCCAGCGCCTTGGGCCATGCCCATGGCGCCCGTCATCAAACGGGCCAGATCATCGAACACCGAGCTTGTCGTTTGCATGTGGACCGATCCTTTCGGCCTACTTAGAAACCCGGACCAAACCGGGCAATGCGGCCAATGAGCTAAACCAGAGTGGGCGGGCGATGATCGAAGCAGCCATGCAATTCCCCAATATCGACCCGGCGGCGTTCACCCTGCCGTCGTTCGAGTTGTTCGGGAACACGCTCGGGCCCTTCCCACTCCGCTGGTATGCGTTGGCCTATATCGCCGGCCTCGTCCTGGGCTGGCGCTATATGGTCTGGCTGATCCGCCGCGACCGACTCTGGGCGCCCGGCAAGCCAGCGATGAGCGTGCCGCAGGCGGATGACTTTCTCTTCTGGGCGACGCTGGGCGTCATCCTCGGCGGTCGGCTTGGTTACGTCATCTTCTACAAGCCCAACATCATCTGGGAAACGCCGATTGAAGTCTTTCAGATTTGGCAAGGCGGCATGAGTTTCCATGGCGGCCTGCTCGGCGTGCTCGCGGCAGCTGTTTGGTTCGCGCGGCAAAAGCACGTCAATGAAGAGCAATTCGCAGCGCTCGCAAAAAAGCACGTCGTGGCTGAACCAGCTGCGGGGACGAAGAGCGAATACACGCGCATCGGCCCTGAGGGCTGGCTGAAGAAAGACGAAGCCGAGAAGCTGCGTGAAAAGGCCAAGACCGACACCGTGGATCTCTTGCGCCTCGGCGATCTCGCGGCGGCAGCCGCGCCGATCGGGCTCTTCTTTGGCCGCATCGCCAACTTCATCAATGGCGAACTTTGGGGACGCGCCACTGACGGCCCGTTCGGCGTGATCTTCTGCAATCAGACAATCATGGAGCTCAATTACGGCTCCTGCCCCGCCGGCGTCACGCCGCGCCATCCGAGCCAACTCTATGAAGCTGCGCTCGAGGGCCTGCTGCTGTTCGCGATCATCACCATCGCCACATTGAAGTTCGACAGCCTGCGCCGCCCCGGCACTAATGTTGGACTCTTCCTGGTGTTCTACGGCCTCTCGCGCTTCGTGCTCGAATTCGTCCGCGAACCGGATGCCCACATGCCGGAAGCTCTGCGCGGCTTCATCACTATGGGCATGCTGCTCTCGATCCCGATGATCATCGCCGGCGCATGGCTCCTCCGCCGCGCCTATGCGCAACCGAAACTGGCGTCGGCGTGAGCCTGAAAGAAAAATTGGTCGAGCATATCCGCGAGAACGGGCCGATGACGGTCGCGGAATATATGGGCGCGTGCCTCTATGACCCGGAGGACGGCTATTACGCCACGCGGCCAGCGATTGGCGGCGCCAATGCGGACTTCCTCACCGCGCCGGAAGCCAGCCAGATGTTCGGCGAACTCATTGGCCTTTGGTGCGCACATGAATGGGACCTGCTCGGCAAGCCGGCGTTCAATCTGATCGAACTCGGCCCTGGCCGCGGCGTGCTGATGCAAGATGTGCTGCGCGCCACGCAGCGCCTCGAAGGTTTTCACGACGCCGCCAACATCGTGCTGGTCGAGACCAGCGCGCCGCTCCGCGACGAACAAGCCGATCGCATCCCCGACGCCGAATGGGCCCTGCGCCTCGACGACGCGCCGCCTGGCCCCTCGCTTATCATCGGCAACGAATTCCTCGACTGCATGCCGATCCGCCAATTCATCGCCGGCGAAGAAGGCTGGCATGAAAAGCTCGTCGGCCTCGACGAAGCTGATCAACTCGTCTTCGGCCTCAGCGCCGCTATCCCCGCGCCCGACAGCGAAGACGAGCCCGGCACCGTCCGCGAGATCGCGCCTGCGCTCGAAGCCCTTATCTACGAGATTGAGCGCCGCCTGCACGAAGCGCCCGCGCGCGTGCTGCTGATCGATTACGGCTACGTTCGCCCCGAGGGCGCCGACACGCTGCAGGCGCTGAAGAACCATAAGAAGGTCGATCGGACCGAAACGCCGGGCGAAGCCGATCTCACCGCCCACGTCGATTTCGCGCGCGTTGCGCAACTCGCAGAACAAGCAGGCCTCGCGGTGCATGGCCCCATTACGCAAGCGCAATTCCTGCGCGGCCTTGGCATTGAGGTGCGCCACGACACGCTGGCGCAAGCAAATCCCGCGCACGCTGAGCGTTTAAAGCGCGAACTCAACCGCCTCATCGGCGCCGATCAAATGGGCGCCTTGTTCAAAGTCATATGTCTATCGAGCCCCAACCTCCCGCCGCCAGCCGGCTTCTAAGCGCCGACGCGCCGCCGCATTGGACCGCAGCCGCGCTTGGCGGCGTGCGTCACGCGTTCTTCGGTCGCCAAGGCGGCGTATCCACCGGCATCTACGCCTCGCTCAACGCGGGCACTGGCTCGAGCGACGATCCTAACGCCACGCAAGAAAACCGCCGCCGCATCGCCGCGGCGTTCGGCGCGGCGCCCGATCACCTTATCGGCGTCCACCAAGTTCACTCCCCCACCGCCGTGTTCGTCACCGAGCCTTGGTCAGGCGACCGCCCGCACGCCGACGCGCTCGTCACCACTACGCGCGGCCTGGTGATTTCAGTTCTCACCGCCGATTGCGCGCCGGTGCTGCTGGCAGACGAAGGCGCCGGCGTCATCGCCGCCGCGCACGCCGGCTGGAAAGGCGCGATTGGCGGCGTACTCGAAAGCGCCATTGCACTGATGGTCGAACACGGCGCGGCGCGCGACCGGATCACAGCCGCTATCGGGCCCTGCATCCACCAACCCTCCTACGAAGTCGGCGCCGAATTCGCTGATCGCTTCACCGAAGCCGATCCTGATTACGCCCGCTTCTTCGCGCCCGGACGCCAGGGCAAGTTCCAGTTCAATTTGCCGGCCTTTTGCGCGGCGCGCCTCGTTCAAGCTGGCGTGCCCGACATCGAAACAATCCCGCTCGACACCTATGCCGAAACCGATGCGCTCTTCAGCCACCGCCGCTCGGTCCACGAGAAGGCGGGCGATTATGGCCGAAACTGCGCCGCGATCGCGCTGGTCTGAGCCGTGTCCCCGGCGCCACGCGTCCCAGACTGTCATCAAACTGCAGCGAATCTCTTTCCCGCGACGCGAGTCGAGCGCTAGGAACGGGCGCAATCCGGACGCGCGGGGCCCGCTCCATGAAACTTCTAGCCGCCAGTTCCAACGGCACGCTCGCGCAGGCGATCGCCGACCATCTCGACACGCCGCTGGCGCAAGCCGAGTTCAAGCGGTTCAAGGACAACGAAGTCTTCGTTGAGATTCAGGAGAACGTGCGCGGCGAGGACGTCTTCCTCATCCAATCGACGTCCTACCCCGCCAACGACCATTTGATGGAATTGCTGATCGGCATTGACGCGCTTCGCCGCGCCAGCGCGCGCCGCATCACTGCGGTCATCCCCTATTACGGTTACGGCCGCCAGGATCGCAAAGTCGGCGGCCGCACGCCGATCACCGCCAAGCTCGTCGCCAACATGATCACCACCGCTGGCGCCGATCGTGTGCTGACACTCGAACTGCACGCGGGCCAGATTCAGGGCTTCTTCGACATCCCGACGGACAACCTTTTCTCGACGCCGGTTCTGGAGCGCGACATCAAAGAGAACTGCAAAGACACCACAAAGCTGATGATCGTCTCGCCTGACGTTGGCGGCGTCGTCCGCGCGCGCGCGCTAGCCAACCGCTTGGGCGCCGATCTCGCCATCGTGGACAAACGCCGCGAAAAGGCCGGCGTCAGCGAAGTCATGCACATTATCGGCGACGTCGCCGGCCGCGAATGCATCCTGGTTGATGACATCGTCGATAGCGGCGGCACGCTTTGCAATGCGGGCGAAGCGTTGCTGGCCGAAGGCGCAAAGTCGGTCTCGGCCTACATCACGCACGGCGTGCTCTCAAACGGCGCGGTCAAGCGCATCGATGAGAGCAAGCTGAAGGAGCTGGTCGTCACCAATTCGATCGACCCGAAAGCCCGCAAGCACAAAAGCAACAAAATCCGCGAAATCACCGTCGCGGCTCTGATGGGCGACGCCATCTGGCGCATCGCCAACGAACAGAGCGTCAGCTCGCTGTTCGAGTAAGCCTTACTGAGATGTTGCGCAGGCGCCGGCTCGCACTGCCGTAGTTTGGCGCTCAACAATCATACGCAGCGCGTTGTCGCGGTCCTGCGCCGAGAGCAAGCCGCGCGCGTCCAGCGCTTCGAGCATTTGGCGCGCTTCGGCATAAAGCGGGCACGATTCCGCGATGCGGCGGTTGTCTGCGTAGAGATCACCCAACATTGCCAAGCTGATTGCGTAGCCGCGCGCATAATCTGCGACCTCCGGCTCGCGCTGATGCAAAGCGCGCCGCGCCGAAATCTGGGTCTGCAGCAGGCGCACGCCCTCCGCGAGTTCGCCTGACATCGCCAACGCCTGCGCCCGCGCTGTCAGCACATATCTATCGAGCCGTCGCGCCGCCTCATCCGCCGGCTCGAAAGCCAGAATGCCGGGCAACGCTACCGCCGCCACATTGAGTTCGGCCAATGCTTCACGTGGGCGCCCGCGCTGAAGCAGCGTCGTCGCCAGCGCCCAGCGCGCCCGTACGGCATAACGCTGCGCGTTCATGTCGCCGGGGTCCGCCGCGGCGTACGCATCGGCATCACGCGCGGCGTGCCGATACTCCGCCTCGGCCTCTGCCAAGAGATCTTGATAGTAAAGCGCCTCGGCCACGGCATCGCGTGCGCGCAAAGCGATCAACGCACCCTCCCGGGTTTGAGGTGCGAGCGCTACGGCGCTGCGGCCGGAGGCGATTGCATCAACATAGCGCCCCTGCCAGTTCGCAAGCGTCGCATCCTCCAACGCCAGAGCCGCCTCCAATTCACGCGCGTTCGCGAGCGTTGCGCTCCATGCATGCGCCTGCGCCAGCAGTGACGCCGCCTGCGTCAGGTCCTGGTCGACATTCATCGCGATGCTGGCGCGCGCCATCGCGATGCGTACCCGCAGCGACGTCACGGCGGCGCTCGCCGGCATAGCGGCCGCAAGCGCCTCGGCGCGCTCCAAGCTGACACGTGCGTGGCCGAATTCACCCAGATTGGAGCGCTGCAAACCACCTTGCAGCTCGGCCACACGCAACAGACCCTCGATCGTTTCCAAGCGCACATCGCTTGGCGCGTTCGGCGCGCGTGAGAGATCTTCCAAGTAACGCTGCGCTTCGCGCGCTACGTCACGACGCATCGCCAATGTGCGCGGCGAGCGCTCCAAACGGTCGTAGACATCGAACAGCAAGTACCGAGAAAGCCCGCGCACATCGGCGAAGCGCTGCTCGGCCAACATGCGGGCGCGGTCTGCTTCAAAATAAAGAAATGTCGTCGCCGCCAAGGCTGCCAAAACGGCAATAAGCGCGGCCGCGGCGGCGCCGACCGCCCATCTACGCCGTTCGACGAACTTGGATGCGCGATAGAAGCGTTCATGCGTTCGCGCCGCCACAGGGCGGATCTCCAGCCAAGCGCGAAGATCATCGCCGAGAGCTGCCGCCGATGGATAGCGCGCCTCCGGCTCCGCCGCTGTCGCGCGGGAAATTATAGCGGCCAGATCAGGGTGCGGATCACGCAGGAGCGTCCGAAGTAACACGCCAAGTGCGAAGACGTCATCGGCGGGCGTCGGTATGGCGCCGTCAAGGCGTTGAGGACTCGCGAATTCAGCGGTGAAGGGATGCACCGCGTCGGCTTCGCTTTCCCCCATCAACCGCGCGACGCCAAAGTCGATCACCTTGGCGTCGCCCGCCTCGTTCACCAGCACGTTCGATGGCTTCAGGTCGGCGTGAACGATAAGGTTTTGGTGCGCGTAGTGCACCGCATCCGTGACATCGCGCACCAACGCTACGATGGCGCGCGCACTTTGATTTGCCGCCCATGCATCCGCGGGGGCGCCGCGGACGTATTCCATCACCAGATACGGCGCGCCCGTCGCAGCTACGCCACCATCAAACAGCTTTGCAATGTGGCGGTGGCTGAGCCGCGCTAGCGCTTGCCGCTCGCGATCGAATAAGGCGCGCGCCATCGCCCCCATCTGGCTCGGCCGCATGAATTTGATCGCCACTTCATGTTCGAAGAGGCCATCGTCGCGTGCGGCGAGGAAGGTCTCCCCCATGCCGCCGCCGCCCAGGCTGCTCACGATTGCATAAGGGCCGATGCGCTCCGGCGCAGGCAGCGGCAGAGCAGCCAGTGCACCGCCCGTCGGCATCAGCGCCGCGCCCTGCTTATCCGCTTCGATGAGACTTTGAACCTTGGCGCGCAACGCGGGATCGTGTGCCGTCGCGCGCTCCAACCAATCGGCGCGCGTCTGTTCAGGCTCCCCTAGAGCCTGCTCGAAAACGTCCAGCGCCTGCTGTGAAAGCTCGCGGCCCGCCACCTATCCCTCGCGGGCGGCACACTCATCCGCCGATCCGGGAAACGCAACGTCCTCCGCCTGACTTTGCGGCCAAAAAAGAAGCGGCGACGCGAAGTGTAGCGCCGCCGCTTCAGGGGAGAGCTTATTCGGCAGCCACGCGCGCGGCCGCCAGGTTCTCTTTCGTCGGCAGCGGCTTTTCGAGTTGCGCCCAATCGATCAGCACATCGCCGGCGAGATCCTCGTACTTCAGTGCGCCAAGGGCCTCGTACTTTGGCCGCACCTTCTCCGTCAGCAAGCCGACGCGCTTTAGGTTCGGCATGATGCGCTCGAACAGGAGCTCTCTGAACAAGCCGATCACCATGGAATCCATGATGTGCTTCTTGGCCGCTTCTTCGTTGAAGCCGTACTCGCGCATCACATCCATACCGAAGAGGCGGTCGCGCATGATGGCGCAGGCTTGGTAGGCGAACTCGGCGCGATCCTCGATCTCGTTCTCCGGCAACGCCTTGATCCAATCTTCGAGATAGTTGACGCCGAACGCAACGTGCCGACCCTCGTCGCGCATGACGAGTTCAACGACCTGCTTCAGCAATGGGTCTTTCGTTGTGCGCACCTGCGTACCGAAAGCGGCAAGCGCCAAGCCTTCGATGATCAGCTGCATGCCGATAAACTTCAGGTCCCAACGTTCATCAGCGAGCACTTTATCGATCAGCGCTTTCAGGTTCTTGTTGATCGGATAGATGCGGCCGCAGCGGCGGCGCAGATATTGGTTGAACACCTCGACGTGCCGCGCTTCGTCAAACGTCTGCGACGCCGCATAGAGCTTGGCGTCAGCCGTTGGCGCGCACGACACAAGTTGCGACGCCACAAGCAGCGCGCCCTGCTCGCCGTGAAGGAATTGGCTCATCGTCTGCGCGTGGCCTTTCCACGCGAACGCCACTTTCTCTTCGCGGCTCAACGCTTCGTATTCGGGATAGCCGTTGAGCGCCGAGAGCGATTCTTCGGTCGGAAAGTCGCTCATGTCGCACGGCGCGTCCCAATCGACGTCGGCGGTCGGATTCCAATTGTAGGCTTTGCCGAGTTCGTAGAGGCGGCGAATTTTGGCGTTGGCGCTGTCGTAGTCCCAGTTGAACGAACCAGTGAGCGGCGTGTGGAAGATCTCGCGGATCGTCTCCACATCCTGCATGGTCAGCTTTTCGGACAGATCGACATCTTCAAACGTACGCACCTCTTGCGGGGGCTGGTCGACGATCGTGACGCGCATTGATAGTCCTCCCTGGAAAATGACGCAGGCGTCAACTTCAAGGGAGCGGCCGGACGACGAATGGCGCATTGATCTCGATCAACTGGCTGGGCAGGCGCAGCCAAATTTAGGAGAATACCGCGTATGCGATCCTTGTTCGGTCTGATTAGCGCCCTTGTGCTCTCCGCCTGCGTTGCTGGCGCGGCAGAAAACGAAGAGGAGCGCTTCCCGACCTCCGGCTCCTATCCACCGGGGACGATGGAGCGGATCACGTTCACCGCCCCCGTCGCCGATCAGTGGCGAATTTCAGCGCTGCGCACGCCCGAGCGTCCGGACGCGACCTGGAAGGTCGTCATCATCACCGGCACCCCCTCATGGAGCGAATATTGGGCGCCCACGATTGCAGGCCTGCCCTCCACCCGCGAACTGATCGTCGCCGACCGGCCTGGTTTTGCTGAGTCCGAGCCTGAAGGTCCCGTCCGCGACCTTCAGCTTCAGGTCGAGGCGCTCTCACCGATGCTGGAGGCGCGCGAAGGTCAGCGCGTGCTGCTAATCGGGCAAAGCTTCGGCGCTCCAGTCGCGACTTTGATGGCCGAGCGCTACCCGGACCGGGTCGATGCGGTGGTGCTGGTCTCAGCCTATTTTGGCGATCGCGGCCCAACGGCACGGCGTATGTTCGGCGCCGGCGCCTCGTCCACGGTCTGCTGCCGCGGGACTTCCGCAATTCTATCAGCGAGATGGTCGCCCAGACCGACCAGCTGCCGGCCGTCTGGACGGCGCTGCGGGGCCTCGACCAGCCGGTCATTTTCGTACACGGCGACGCCGACACCTTCGTCCCCCTGGAGGCGGATCAGCGCATCGCTAGTGAGTATGGCCACACCCTGATCAGTGTCCCGGGCGGGGACCACTTCCTGAACGCCTGCTGCGTTCCCGAGCTTCTGGCCGCCGTGGAGCAGGCCATTTCCGAGGCCGAGGGACGCGAGAGCGCAAATCCGCCCCCATCGGTTGCCGATCCAGACCCCACGGGCGGCCCCGCCTTGCGGTGAGCCAAGCCTTCAGCTAGAAGCCCCGCTTCCAATTTCCCGGACGACCAGAGAATTAAAGGCTCCCGCCATGGCCGGCATCGTATTGAACGTCGAAAAGCGCGAAAAAACCGGTACGGGCGGCGCCCGCGCCACGCGCAAATCCGGCCTGATCCCAGGCGTCCTTTATGGCGGCCCGCGCGGCTCGATCCCGATCGAAGTCAACGCCAAGGACGTCATCATGGCGATCCGCTCCGGCAAGTTTCTCTCGCACATGGTTGAACTCAACCACCAAGGCGAGAAGCAGCCGGTGATCCCGCGCGCGATCCAGTTTCACCCGGTGACGGATGAAGTGGTTCACCTCGATCTTTATCGCGTCGAAGAGAATTCCGAGATCGACATCGATGTCGTCGTTCACTTCAAGAACCAGGAAGCCTCGCCGGGCCTGAAGCGCGGCGGCGCTCTCAACGTCGTGCGCCACACGATCAAACTGCGCTGCAAGGCCAATAAGATTCCGGAAGAGATCGTCGTCGATCTCACCGGCAAGGAAATCGGCGAGTCGATCCACATTTCGTCGATCGAAATTCCGAATGGCGCGCGTCCCGTGATCCGCGACCGTGACTTCACCGTCGCCACCATTGTCGGCCGCAAGGTTGAAGCCGAAGAAACCGCAACGCCGGCTGAAGGCGCTGCTGCGGCTGAAGGCGATAAGAAGGAAGGCTAAGCCGCCTTCCACTTCCCGCCACTGGGAAGAGTTAGAAGGCGTACATGCTGCTCCTCGTCGGCCTCGGCAATCCGGGCGCGAAATACGCAGGCAACCGGCACAATATCGGCTTCATGGCCGTGGATGCGATCGCGCGCGCGCATGGCTTCGGCCCGTGGAAGAAGAAGTTTCATGGCGAGCTCGCCGAAGGCCACATCGATGGCGTGCGCACGCTGCTGCTGAAGCCGCAAACCTACATGAACGAAAGCGGCCGCGCCGTTGGTGAAGCAGCTAGTTTTCACAAGCTCTCGCCCACCGACGTTGTCGCCTTCTATGATGAAATCGATCTCGCGCCCGGCCGTTTCCGTATGAAAACCGGCGGCGGCGCCGCGGGCCATAACGGAATCCGTTCGATCATCGCTTCATCGGTTAGCGAAGGTTTCCGCCGCGCGCGTCTTGGCGTCGGCCATCCGGGACAAAAAGAACTCGTGCACCACTACGTGCTGAGCGATTTTTATAAGGTCGAGCATGACTGGGTGAACGCCCTGCTCGACGCCTGCGCGCGCGCTGCGCCGCTGCTGGCGAAAGGCGAAGACGAAAAGTATCAAGGCGAAGTGATGCGCCTCGCGCCCGCGGCAAAAGCCGATCCGCGCAAAGGCCCAGCGGAGGGCGAAACATGATCCTCATCTTGCACTATCTGCCAGCACTCATCTGCGGAATTCACGCGGTGCGCACCGGCCGCCAGCAGACATGGCTCTGGATTCTGATCGTCGGCGGCAGCATCGGCGCCGCCGTGTATTTCTTCGCGGTCATCGTACCTGAACTGTCAGGCGGCCGCACCGGACGCGCTGTCGGCAAAGCCGCACAGCAAGCGCTCGATCCCGAGCGCGATTATCGCAACGCTCTGCGCGCGCTCGACGACACGCCCAGCATCGGCAATCGCATGCGCCTCGCCAACGCCGCCGCCGCGCTTGGCCGCTGGAGCGACGCTGAAGCACAATGGGCGCTATGCGCTGGCGGCCATGGCGGCGACGATCCGGCGGTTTTGCTCGGCCACGCCGAAGCATTGCTTGAACTCAACCGCGCGCCAGAAGCGCTGAAGAGTCTCGAACATTTGCGCTCACTCGGCGGCCCTGAATCGAAAGCGCCGCTCACCGCGCTCGCATTCGCCCGCGCATACGAAGCGCTTGGCCGCAACAACGAAGCCGATGAAGCGTACCGCTACGCTGCCGACCGGGTTCCTGGCCTCGAAGCCGGCGGCCGCTATGTCGCGTTCATGGCCAAGACGGGCCGCCGGGAAGACGCCGAAGTCGGCTTCGCCGAACTCGATCGCCGCCTCTCAAAAATCGCTCCCCCGCTCAGGGCCGAAGCGCGCATCTGGCGCGACCTCGCCGCCAAAGCGCTCGGGCGCACATAAGAATTGAACTGAAGGACCAAGAAATGGGTTTCAAATGCGGTATCGTGGGCTTGCCCAACGTCGGCAAGTCGACGCTCTTCAACGCGCTGACGAAAACCGCCGCCGCGCAAGCGGCGAACTATCCGTTCTGCACGATTGAACCCAATGTCGGCGAAGTCGCGATGCCCGAACCGCGGCTAAACAAGCTCGCGGCGATCGCCGGCTCAAAGGAAATCATCCCGACGCGGATGAATTTCGTCGATATCGCCGGCCTCGTGCGCGGCGCGTCGAAAGGCGAAGGCTTGGGCAATCAATTCCTCGCCACTATCCGCGAGTGCGACGCCATCGCCTACGTGCTGCGCTGTTTCGAGAATGACGACATCACCCATGTCGAAGGTCGCATCGATCCGATCGCTGACCTCGAGACGGTCGAAACAGAGCTCATGCTGGCCGACCTCGAAAGCCTCGAAAAGCGCGTCAGCAATCTCGAAAAGAAGGCTAAGGGCGGCGACAAGGACGCAAAGCTAACGCTTGATCTCGTCTTGCGCGCCAAAGCGCTGTTGGAAGACGGCAAACCTGCGCGCCACACCACGCGCGCCGCGGAAGAAGAAAAAGCCTTCGAGATGCTGCAGCTCTTGACCGCGCTGCCGGTGCTTTATGTCTGCAACGTCAACGAAGCGGATGCTGCAGGCGGCAACGCGCATACTGCACGCGTGCAGGAACGCGCCAAGCAAGAGAGCGCCGCGTGCGTGATCATCTGCGCGCAGATCGAAGCCGAGATCGCCGCCCTCTCCGATGAAGAGCAGGTCGAGTTTCTCGAAACTGTCGGCTTGCAAGAGCCCGGCCTAAACAAGCTCATCCACGCCGGCTACAATCTCCTCGGTCTGCAGACGTACTTCACCGTCGGCCCCAAGGAAGCCCGCGCCTGGACGATCCAAAAAGGCTGGACGGCGCCGCAAGCCGCCGGCGTCATTCACGGTGATTTCGAAAAAGGCTTCATCCGCGCCGAGACGATCGCCTATGACGACTACATCACCTTCAAAGGTGAGCAAGGCGCCAAGGAAGCCGGCAAGATGCGCCTCGAAGGCAAGGAATACGTCGTCAAAGAGGGCGATGTGATGCACTTCCGGTTCAATGCCTGAGGCCCCAAGCGCTGCTCCACGCACGCTCTCGACGTTTGAACTCGTCGCCATGGTGGCGGCGCTTTCGGCGCTGAACGCGCTCGCCATCGACATCATGCTGCCGGCGCTGCCGGACATCAGCCGCGAATTTGCGCTCGCCAACGACAATGACCGCCAACTGGTGGTGGTCGCATATGTTGCGTTGTTCGGTGTTTCGCAGCTGGTGTACGGCCCGCTCGCGGATTCGTTCGGCCGCCGCAGCGTCCTGATCTATGCGCTTGGCATCTACATCGCAGGCACGGTGCTGTGCGTGTTGGCGCCGAGCTTCGAACTTTTCCTTGCGGCGCGGGCGATGCAGGGCGTCGGCGCCGCCGCAACGCGCGTGATCGCGACGGCCGTCGTGCGTGATCTCACCGAAGGCAGACGCATGGCGCAAGTCATGTCGATGGCGATGACGGTGTTCATGATCGTGCCAATCATTGCGCCCGGCATCGGCCAGCTCATCCTCTTCATCGCGCCATGGCGCTGGATTTTTGGCGCGTTGCTGATCTACGCGCTGATCATTCTGGCCTGGGCAATGTTGCGTTTGCCGGAAACGCTGAAGCCGGAATATCGGGCGCAGTTCAATGCACGCGCCATTCTTACGAACTACCGAGCCGTGTTCCGCGAGCGTCAGACCATCGGCTACATGATCGCCACCACTTTCGTGACCGGGTGCCTCTTCGGCTACATCACCTCGTCGGAGCAAATCTTCGTCGACGTCTATAATCTCGGCCCCGCCTTCCCGATCGCGTTCGGCGCTGTGGCGATCGCGATTTCGGGCGGCACGTTCATGAATTCGCGGCTCGTCGTGCGCCAAGGCATGCGCCGGCTCTCGCACACAATGATCATCGCGTTCACGGCGACGGCAGCTTTGCTGGCGGGACTCGCAGCCCTCGGCGCCGCCGGTTTTTGGACGTTCACGGTCCTCATTGCAGCGGCGTTCGCAATGTTTGGGTTGATCGCAAGCAATTTCAACGCACTCGCCATGGAGCCCGTCGGGCGCATAGCCGGCTCAGCCTCGGCGCTTTATGGCGGCGTCACAGCGACGGGGGGCGCGATCATGGGCGGCCTTATCGCGCGCGGCTTCGATGGCACGCCTGCGCCGTTCGCAACGGGACTTGCGCTGTGCGGCCTTGCGACGTTGATTACGGTTCTATGGACCGAACGCGGGCGCCTCTTCGGCGATACGCCGCGCCTGCCCTAATTCTGCAGCCGCGTTCCGAAGCGCAAATCATCGCGCGTTCGCAAATGCACAGTGGCGCGCTCATAGTCGATCGCCAAGCCGCGCGCTTGCGACAGCACATCCATGCCCACCAACAGGGTAGGCTCGGCCTGCAAGCCCCAAAGATTGAAGATGTGAAAGTCGCCGACGTACGCGGTGATGTTACGCACTTCCACCTCGCCAATACTGAGGCGCTGGATAAACATGGCCCGATTGAGGATCACTTGATCCCCCGCCGTGTACGCGATGGTATAATCAAGTCGGGCACCGTTGCGCACACGTGCGTTCAGCGCATCACGCAGCGCGTTGTTGGCGAGCGAGGTGTCGGAGCCTGTATCGATCAGCAGATTGACGCGCACGCCGTTGATGGCGCCGCGCACGACAACCAGATGTCCGAAGCGGAGTTCTCCGCGAACGGTCGCCCAGCCACGCAAGCGCCGGGCCTCGCGCGACGGCATGATCTCGATACAATTCCGCTCGAAATCCATCCGCAAGCGCCGCCCGCGCATGCCATCGACGCCGAGCAAGCCGTGCTCGCCCGCAAGCACCGCTCCATCCAGCATCGGCAGCGCCGTGCCGTTCAGGGCCAATTGCCCATAGTGCAAAGACGCGACCTCCACCAAAGGCGCGGGCGAGACACCGTGCACCGAATGCACGTCGCCGCTGCCGGTTATCGCCAGCCCAAGCTGCTCGACGAGGGCTTGCGATAAAACCGAACGATTGGCGCCGGTATCGACAATGAACCGAAACGGTCCCTGCCCGTTCACGCTGATCGGCGCGACAACGCGGCCAAGCCGATCTGACCGCGTTGGGCCGAGCGCGAAATCTTCAGGCGTGGCGGTCTGGTAGGCGGCCAAGTCTGGCGCATCGACACATTCGGCTGCCGCACCGCCAGCAAACGCCACCGCGGCAACGAACAGCGCGAAGAAACGGCCGAACCCCATGATGCGGAACCATGGTCCGCTTGCAGCGGCAGCGCCAGCCATCATTGTCTCAACTTCTTGCGAGCGCTCGACGGGCGCACCAGCGCATGCGACGGATGACCCATGATCGAACGCCTCACGCTCGAAAGCCGTATTGACGGTTTCGCACTCTCCGCGCTCAAAGCGACGCCCGCCTCAGCGCCGCTCGGCGGGGTTGTCGTCATTCAAGAAATCTTCGGCCTCAGCGATCACATCGCCAGCATGTGTAGCGTGTTCGCAGATACGGGATACGTCGCTATTGCGCCGAGCCTGTTCGATCGCGTCGAGCCGGACTTTCAAGCCGGGCACGATCCGGACGGCGTAAAGAAGGGCATCGGCGCCGCCACAGCGTCGACATGGCCGCAAGTGATGTCCGATGTGCAAGCCGCCATCGATGCGCTGCCGCAACCGGTTTACGCCGTCGGCTTCTGCTATGGCGGCGCGGCCACCTGGATGGCCGCTGCGCACTGCACGGGCGTGAAAGCAGTCTCCTGCTTCTATGGCCGCCTGATTGCAGATCTTCGGGACGCAACGCCTAAAGTCCCTGTCATGCTGCACTACGGCGCGCACGACACATCGATACCGCCGGCGAACTACGAACGTGTGCAGCACGCGTCACCCACTTCTCCGCTGTTCATCTACGACGCGGGACACGGCTTCTGCCGCGAAGGCAGCCCGGATTATCGCGCGCCATCGCGCGATCTCGCGCTCGCCCGCACGCTCGACTGGTTTGCCCGCTGGCGCTGACATGACGGACGAGACAGACGTCGCGATCATCGGAGCGGGGCCAGCCGGCCTGATCGCAGCCGAGAGGCTCAGCGCCGCCGGCAAACGTGTCCTCGTGTTTGAGCGTATGCCGAGCGTAGCGCGCAAATTTCTGATGGCCGGGCGCGGCGGCCTCAATCTCACGCACACCGAACCGCTCGAGGCGTTTCTCAGTCGATACGCGGAAGCTGAGCCACACTTGGCGCCGATGCTCGCAGATTTCACACCTGATGATCTGCGCGCGTGGGCCGAAGGACTGGGGCAGGAGACATTCGTTGGCTCAAGCGGCCGCGTGTTTCCAAAGGCGATGAAAGCTTCGCCGCTTTTGCGGGCTTGGTTGACGCGCCTGGAAGCCCAAGGCGTGCTCATCCGCACACGCGCACATTGGACGGGCTGGGATAACGAAGGCCGCCTCACCTTCACCGACGGCGACTGCGCACGGGCGACAGCCACGTTGCTCGCACTTGGCGGCGCCAGCTGGCCGCGCTTGGGCTCGGATGGGGCATGGCGCACGCCGTTGGAAACGCATGGCGTCGAACTGACACCGTTCGAGCCGGCCAATGTCGGCTTCAATGTCGATTGGAGCGAACACTTTCGCACGCGTTTCGCTGGCCAGCCACTTAAGGGCATCGCTGTCATACACACCTCGCGCTGGGTGCGTGGTGAAGCAATGATCACGCAACACGGCATCGAAGGCGGCGCCATCTACGCACTGTCGCGTGAATTGCGCGCGGCCGCCCCAGCGATTGTTCAGATCGACTTGCGCCCTGATCTTGGCCGCGCAGAAGTCATCGCCAAGCTCTCGGTTGCAAAGCCAAGCGACTCTCTTTCCTCCACGCTTCGAAAAACGCTGGGGCTATCACCGCTCGCCATTAGCTTGCTCCACGAACACGGACCGCCGCCGCGCGAACCGGAAGCCCTTGCCGCACGCATCAAAGCGCTGCCCATCACGCTGACCGCGCCGCGCGGCCTCGACCGCGCCATCTCAACCGCAGGCGGCGTCGCCTGGAGCGCGGTCGATGAGAACCTTCAGCTCCGCGCCATCCCTGGCGTCTACGTCGCCGGTGAAATGCTGGACTGGGAAGCACCCACGGGCGGCTACCTTTTGCAGGGCTGCTTTGCCACCGGCGCATGGGCGGCGCGCGCCATTCTGAAGCGCTGATTTCGCGGGAACAGCGCCTGCCCTTGCCGCCCCTAAGCGCCACTGCTAGCAAGCGCCTCCCCACAGGATCGCCATGCCGCAAGCTTCCGCCACGATGAACGTGATGATCGCCGCCGCCCGCAAAGCGGCACGGGCGCTCGCGCGCGATTTCGGCGAGATCGAAAACCTGCAGGTCTCGCGCAAAGGCCCGAGCGACTTCGTCACCTCCGCCGACATCAAAGCCGAGAAGACCATCTTCGAAGATCTATCCAAGGCGCGCCCGGGCTACGGCTTCGTCATGGAAGAGCGCGGCGTCGTCGAAGGCACCGACAAGACCAATCGCTGGATCGTCGATCCGCTCGACGGCACAACCAACTTTTTGCACGCCATCCCACACTTCGCCATCTCAATCGGCCTTGAGCGCGAAGGCGTGCTCGTCGCGGGTGTCGTTTACAATGTCGTGCGCGACGAATTGTTTTGGGCTGAGAAAGGCGCTGGCGCGTATCTGAATGATCGCCGCCTGCGCGTTGCTGGTCGCAGCGACATGCGCGATGCGCTGTTCGCCACCGGCACGCCATTCAATGGCAAGCCCGGCCACGCCAAAGCGCTCGGCGAGATCGAGCGTGTGATCGCAAAGACGGCCGGCATCCGCCGCTTTGGTTCCGCTGCGCTCGACCTCGCTTACGTGGCGGCTGGCCGCTTCGACGGGTTCTGGGAGCGCGGGCTCAACGCTTGGGATATCGCCGCTGGCGCCGTGATCGTGCGCGAGGCTGGCGGCGTCGTCACCGAAATCGACGGCGACGATTTCATGAAGACCGGCGCTGTCCTGGCGTCAAACCAGGCGCTGGCGCCGCAGCTTCAACAAACCGTGCGCGGCAGTTGATCGCGCGCGCGCGCTCGTAGACACTAGGCCCAACGCGCCCCTTCCCGTGGGCCCGGGAGGAACATGCGTGACGCAAACGCACACGGGCGAACGTAAGGTCACCAATCTCGACATTTTCACCTTCGCCTTGCCGGCGGCGCCGTTGCTTGCGCTGGGCCTGCCGACGATCATGTTCCTGCCGCAGTACTTTATCCGCGATCTCGGGATCGAGGCGGGCGCCGCGATCTTCGTGCTGGCGCGCATCCTCGACGTCTTCATCGACCCCGCAATCGGCGGCCTGCAGGACCGCACAGTAAGCAAATGGGGCCGCCGCCGTTTCTGGCTGGCGGTTTCGTGCCCCATTCTAATGTTCTTCGTTTGGTGGGCTTTCCTCGGCCTCTCCTCCACCTCCGGCGTTATCGCGGCGACGATCGTGGTGTTGGCGCTATTCTCGGCCTTCGCGTCCATGATGATTGCGCATCTCGGCTGGGCGGGCGAACTCATCCCCACGTATCACGGCCGCACCCGCGTGCTGGGCATCGTGCAATTGGTCAGCCTTGTCGGCCAGGTCGGTGTGCTGGCGCTGGCCGCTTATGTGCAGACACGTCCAGGCGCTAATGAGGGCGACGTCGTCGCCGCGATGGGCTGGTTTCTGCTTATTGGTTTGCCGATCACGACCCTGATCGCGGTGGTGTTCATCCCCGACCGGCCGACGCCGCCACAAGCACATCTCAGCATCGTAAGTTCACTGAAAGCCGTGTGGGACAATGCGTTCGCACGCCGCGTGCTCTTGGTCGATCTTCTGTTCGGCTTCTGCCAAGGCATCGCTGGCACGTTGTTCGTGTTCTATTTTCAGTTCGTGCTGGGCTTCACCACGACATCGAACGCCTTGCTCTTCATCTATTTCGTTGCTGGGCTTCTCGGCGTGCCGCTTTGGATGTGGGTGGGCCGTCGCTGGGGCAAGCACCGCGGCCTGCAAGGCGCATTCATCTACACCGCCGTCACTACGCTGATGATTGTCATCATGCCGGCCGGAAACTTTCCGCTGGTCGCGGTGGCAATGGCCGTCGCGGGCCTCGCACAAGGAGGTGGCATTCTGCTTACACGGGCGCTGATGGCCGATGTCGTCGATGCTGACGAACTTGAAACCGGAGCACGCCGATCTGGCCTCTATTTCGGCTTGTTGCTGACGACCTCCAAGATCGCCATCGTCGCCGGGCCGCTCGTTCTCGTGGTGCTGCAGCTCATGGGCTTTCAGGCGGGCCTTGGCGGAGCCAATTCTCCATCAATGCTATTTGCCCTCGGCGCCGCCTTTATCGGCGCGCCAGCCCTGTTCGCATTTTGGGCAGCCTGGCTTCTGCGCGATTATCCGCTAGACGAGAAAGCCCAAGCCGAGCTTCACGCTGCAATCGAAGCGCGCCACGCTGCGAACAGCGAAAACACTTTGGGCCCGGTGACCAAATAGCGCTTCCACATCCGCGCTGGCTCGCTGACGAGACGGTGCAGCCATTCCAGGCCCGCACGGCGCATCCAGGCTGGGGCACGCTTGGTGCGGCCAGAAAGGAAATCCAGCGCCGCACCAACGCACAGCCCGACGCCGCGCGCGTCCGGGTGCTGACTCAGAGCGTACGCGATCAATTCTTGCTGCGGCGCGCCGACGCAAATGAAGGTGAAGCGCGAAGGCTGCTGCGCGGCGAAGCCTGCCGCGGCTACGATGGCTTCCGGCTTATTGCGCAAGCCCATCGGCGCCTTGTGCCAGCGCACGTCCGTTAGGCGGTAGCGATCCTTCAAAGCTTCGATTTGATCGCGATCGCCGCCAATGATGGTCACCGGCTCGTGGCGATCGATCACGCTGTCGAGCAAGCTCTCCGCCAGATCAGCGCCCGTCGCAACCGGAAGCGCGCGGTCAACGCGCTTGGCCAACTTTTCGAGGATGCGGCTATCATTCAACAGAAGCCAAGCCCGGTCATAAAGCGCGCGCCGCGCCGGCTCGTTTGCGAGGCCGACAATATGGTCAACGTTCGGCGTGGCGACATAGGCAAACGGGAGGTTGAGGCTGGCGCGCACCGCCACCGCGTCCACCGCCGCATCGATGTCCAAACCACTGAATTGAAGATCGAGAAACTCTACCGAGCGCGAAGTTTGCGCGATGCCGTCGAACGCCATGTCATTAACCCAAACGCTGCTTTAACGCCGTTTGAGCGCCCTATGCAGAAAGCGGGCCGGGTGGATCGCGTCACGCGCGAACTGCGGCAAGAGGCTTGGTTCTGCAAACATTTCCGCGGCGATTATTTCGCCAAGCAGCGGCGCCAGCGTAAATCCGCGCGCGCCTAATCCGCCGATAACGTAAACGCCCGCATGCGCCGGAGGCGGCAAATCCGTCTCGATTTTGCGCCCGTGCGCGAGTGGCTCGTACTGGGCCAGCCATTTTTCCGCATCGGGCAACAGCCCCGCGATCGGCGCGCGGTCCGGCGTTGTGGCGCGCAAGCTGGCGCGCGAGCGCAGTGATTCAGCGTTAACGCTGGCGGCGATTTCTGGCGCCAATGCGGCCAGCGCTTCGAGGTTACGCAAACGCGATGCATCGTCCGCGACTACGGCTTCCGCAGTCTCTGCTTTGTCGAACGTCGCGCCAAACAGAACGCCGCCTTCGAACGGCGTCAGGTAATTGCTCTGCACCAGCGCGCGCGTAAGCGAGGGCCCTTCGCCCCACTCCACCTGTCCACGCGAGAGTGCAATCGGCAAAAACGCGGCCGGCTCAAACTGCGTCAGCGCTGCGCCGCCAGCGATCACGACGGCGTCCGCCTTCAGCAGCGCGCGCTGGTCCTGCGCACGCAGCAGCCAGCCATCGCCGCTCCGCTCCAGCGACACAACGGGCGATTCCAGCATCAGCTGCGCGCCACGCAACATCACCTCGATCGCCGCGCCAGGGCGCACCACACCAGCCCGCGCGTGCAGCGCCGCGCCATGTGGCAATGCCGACAGCCAATCTGTCGGTAGAGGCGGATCAGCCAGCAGATCATCGAAAGCCTCCGCGTCTGCGCCAGCACGTTGCTCAACGCCGCACGCATCGAAGGCGCCGAGCGCTTCGTACGTCGTCACGGCGTGGAGGTAGGCGGCCAAATAGAACTCCCGCAGCACCCCGCCGCGATCGAGGCGCGGCATCACCAGCGCCGCGGGATTTCCGCTGGCGCCCGCGCCAAGTTCGCGCGCCGCCTCCAAGACGATTGTTTCGACGCCGCGCCGCGTCAGCGCTTGCGCAACGCTTGCGCCCGCAATGCCCGCCCCGACAATAACGACGCGCTTCGGATGCGCTGGCGCATACGGATAAAGGCTCGCGCTCTCTTCGGCAGCAGGTTGGCCAGCGTATACCGCCTCCAGCCTCTCGCGCTTGGCGCCGAAGCCTGGCTTCTTTTCAACCGCAAAGCCGGCGGCGCTCAATCCGCGGCGGACGTCGCCGGCAACTGTGAAGCTCGCCACCCGCGCGCCTGGCGCACTGAGGCGCGCAATCTGCCGCAGCGTCTGGGGCGACCACATCTGTGGGTTTCGAGCCGGTGCGAAACCGTCCAAGAACCAAGCGTCGAATCGCCCGCTCATCCCGCCTAGGACCGTTTCGGCCTCGCCAATGTGTAGCGTCAGCGACAGTCCGTCATCCGGAAACCAGAGCCGCTGCGGCCCGTAAACCCGCACGGGCCAACGGGCGAGCAGCTGTTCCGCGAGTTCTGCGATCTCCGGGAACTGAGCGAGCGCCCGCGCCGCATCGGCCTTTGCGAGAGGGTATGCCTCGATGCTCGAGATATGCAATTGCGCATGGGCGTTTCGGGCTAATTTCCAGGCCCGCCATACCGCCAAAACGTTCAAACCCGTGCCGAATCCGAGCTCACACAGGGCGAAACGATCCCTGTTTTGCCACCCCACCGGCATGCCAGTTCCTGCCAGGAACACGGCTTCGGTTTCCGCCAGTCCACCACGGCGGGAGAAGTAAACGTCGTCGAAAGCCGCCGCTCGGGGCGCGCTTGGGTCGGACCAATCGAGATCGGGCTCAGGCGGAAGGCGCGGCATTGCAGCACCCTATAACGCAGATGAGCCGCCCTTTCGGGCGGCTCATCGCGATTTCTACGGTCGTAATTAAATTACGGCGTGGTCGTCGTGGTCGTGGTCGACGTGCCTTCCGGCGTGGTCGTCGTGGTCGCGGCCGGATCGGTCGGCGCGGCGTCCGTAGCGGCCGGAGCAGCTTCGGTCGTCGTTTCCGTCGTCGTTTCCGCAGCCGGCTCTTCCGTCACGGTCGTCGTTTGGCCGCAGGCCGCAACGCCGAAGGCGAGAACGGCAGCAGCAGCGGCGGCCATGCCCAATTTGAACTTAGTCATAGGTACTACCCCTCGTCTCAGCGTTAGGGTCTGCCCCCAACGCGGGAGGCGACTCCATGCCAAGGATTAACCCAGATGGCAAGCGGCGCGTGCGTTTAGGGCAATGCAAATACGCATAGCTTAGCGCACGGAACTCAAGTCTGCTGTCAGCCTTCGGTGGCGGCTGCCAGCGATTCCTCGAGTTGTGCGAATGTCGGCTGCATCACCGAGGGCACCGATCCGCGGCCGATCTCCACCGAAACCTGCGCTGCGTTGCCATGCAGGTGCGCGACCAAGACGTCGCGGATGATCTTATAGAATTGCGCATCGTGTTCGATCACCGAGTTCAAGCGCGACGCCATGGGCCCGACGATACCGTACGCGAGGAACACGCCGAGGAACGTGCCTACAAGCGCCTTACCAATCATAAGGCCAAGCACTTCAGGCGGCTCGTTGATGGCGCCCATCGTTTTCACGATGCCGAGGACGGCCGCGACGATTCCAAGCGCCGGCAAGCCGTCAGCCATGCCTTGCAGGGCGTGCGCAGCATGCAGGCTCTCGTGGTGATGCTTTTCGATCTGCTTTTCCATGGCGTCCTCGACCTGGTGCGGGTCGTCGAGGTTCATGGTCATCATGCGTAGCGTGTCGCAGATGAAATCGACCACGAAGTGGTCTTTGCAGAGCTTTGGGTATTTCTGAAAGATCGGGCTCTCATTGGGCTTTTCGATGTGCGCTTCGAGCGCGACGACGCCTTTGGTCTTCATCAGCTTGGTCAGCTGGAAGAGCAGCGCGAGCAGATCCGAATAGTCCTTCTTATTCCACTTGGGGCCGGACATCACCATGGCGAAGCCGCCGACCACCTTCTTGAGGCCATGCATGTCGTTGGAGATGATCATCGCGCCAACCGCAGCGCCGAAGATCATCATGAATTCCATCGGCGCCGCTTCGATGATGACTTCGAAGTGGCCGCCCGCGAGCATGAAGCCCCCGAACACCATCCCGAACACAACAGCGAGGCCGATAATTGGAAACATGAAGCGCGCGTTTACCTTAGGCGTTCTGCCGACAGCGCTTTATGCATGCTGGCGCTTAAGGAGCCGTTTCGGTTGTCGGAATGAAACACTAACAGGCGTTAGGATTTTCGCCGCATGCTACGCACCCGAGACTCCCGCACCATCCGCGAAGCATCGCGCGTGAAGCGAGGGGGAGGTCATGAATAGAGCAATTGGCGCGATCGTCCTGAGCTTTGCTCTCGCCGCGTGCGCGCATGCCGATCCAGATCGGCCGGCGGGATTTGTCGACGCCGCGCAGATTGTCCCAGGCCTGCGCGTTGATATGCGCTACATGGGCGCGCGCAATTTTGTCGGGCGCCCGATCGATGGCTACGAGGCGCCGGTTTGCGTTCTGACGCGCGAGGCCGCCGAAGCATTGGCGCGGGCGCAAGCCGCACTGGCGCCGCGCGGGTTGGGGCTCAAGGTCTTTGATTGCTATCGCCCACAGCGCGCCGTAGCGCACTTTGCACGCTGGGCGGCGGATTTGAGCGATCAGGGCACGAAATCGGAGTTCTATCCGAACGTCGACAAGAGCCGGCTGTTTGAGCTTGGCTATATCGCCGAGCGCTCGGGCCACTCGCGCGGGTCGACGCTTGATCTCACGATCATTGATCTCGCCACAGGCGCTGAGCTCGACATGGGCACACCTTTCGATCTCTTCGACACGCGCTCATGGCCTACGGATGAAACTGTAAGTCCCGAAGCACGCGCCAATCGACTAATGCTTCAGAACCTGATGCGCGCGCACGGTTTCAGATCATTGCGTGAAGAATGGTGGCACTTCACGCTTGAGGGCGAGCCGCATCCGGAGACGTATTTCGACTTTGTCGTTCGATGAACGCTGCGCCGGCGGCGATCACACCCGCCTCTCCCTACGCAACCCCGTAGCAAAATTACAGAACACCCAAGCGGGGTGAATACCGCCGACGACCACCTTTCGCCCCCGTGGCGTTCAGCGTAGCAAAGCAACTCGACCGATGCCCGACTCCCAACCTCCCTCACCTGACGGCGTGCGCGCCGACTCCCGCGCGCCAATCGGGCGCAATCGGCAATTCCGGCTGCTGTTTCTATGCTTGCTCGTCATCGGCGCAGGCAATTCGATGCTGCTTGCGGTCGCGCCGCCTTTGGTGCGCCAGCTTGGGCTCAGCGATTCCAGCGTCGGCTGGATTTTTTCGCTCTCGGCGCTGCTGTGGGTGCTGATGAGCCCGGGCTGGGGCCGCGCTTCGGATCGACACGGCCGCAAGCCGATCGCCGCGCTCGGCCTTGCCGCCTACGCAGTCTCCATGGCCTCGTTCGGGCTTGTGGTGATGCTCGGCCTCAACGGGCTGATCACCGGCTTTTGGCTTTTCACCTGGCTCATGTTGGCGCGCGCGATCTTTGGCGCGTTCGGTTCCGCCTCTTCCCCCGCCGCGCAAGCCTACATCGCCGACCGTACAACACGCTATGAGCGCACCGAACAGATCGCCGGCCTCACTGCCGCGTTCGCACTCGGCCAAGCGTTCGGCCCCGCCATTTGCGCGGCGCTGGCGGCACGCTTCGGACTTGTGTTTCCGATCTGGCTTGTCGCCGTGCTTGCCGCGGCTGCCTCGTACGCCATCTGGCGCTATCTGCCGGAGAACACACCGCCAAAGACCGAGCGTCCGAAAAGCGAGTGGCGAGAATCTCTGAAGCTCGTGACCGACAAACGCATCTCCGCGTTTCTGCTTTACGGCTTTGCGCTTTCGGTCGTCGCCGGCGTCACCGTGCAAGTGTTCGGGCTGTTCACTATGGACCGCTTGGGCGTTGAGGGCCGCGAGGGCGCCGAACTCACGGCCGCCGGCTTTATGGTCAACGCGCTGGCGCTATTGGCGACGCAGATGGCGATCCTGCCCCGCATCAAGCTCGGCCCGCGCGGGATGATGGCTTGGGGCGCTGGCCTGCTGGCGTTCGGCGTCGCCATCCAGATCATTGCGCCGAGCCTTGGCGCATTGCTGGTGGCGCAAGCTGTTCAAGGGCTGGGCGCGGGCCTCGCGCGGCCTGGATTCACCGGCGGCGCCTCGGTCGCCGTCGAGCCACATGAACAAGGCGCAGCAGCGGGCTTGGTCGTGGCCGTGAACGGCGCGGGCTTTGTGTTCTCGCCGCTTGTCGGCGGCGTCGTTTATGAAACCGTCGGCATGAACGCGCCGCTGATCATCACGGTCGCGCTGCTTCTAGCGATGTTCGCGTTTGTGCTGGTGAGCCGGCGGCTGCGCGCCGTGCGCACGATCGAGCCACCGCCGAGTGAGCCCACCACGCCGGGCTGACTTCAGCCAGCCGCGTCGCGGGCCGCTTCCAGCACAACGTCCGTCGCACGCCCGCGCACGGGCAGCCCGCGGGCGCGCTCGAAGTCACGGATGGCTTCGCGCGTGCGTGTGCCAATAACGCCATCCGGCGTTCCACTGCTGTGCCCGAGCCGGTTCAGCAGCCGCTGCAACTCGCGCACGCCGCTCCGGCCCAGGCCACGCGGCTCACGCGCCGCTTCCACGGCAACGCCCGAGCGCGCGCGCACTTCGTTCAGCAGTGTCGCGGTGGGAAAGCCATCCGCCGGAAGATTCTCGGCGGCTTGAAACGCGCGCACAGCACGGCGCGTCCCTGAACCGAACAATCCATCAGCCGGGCCGGCGTCATAGCCGAGGCCATTGAGCAGTGTTTGCAGTTCCAGGGTTTGTTCGCGGTTGAGCGAGCCGATCTGGCGCGGCCAGCTGCGCTCAAGCGTGCTGGGGCGCCCATCCATTGCGCGCGCCAACAACGCAACCACAAGCGCGTAGCGATCAGAATTGTTGTAGCGGCGGATCACTCCGAAATTGTGGTGCAGCAAAAGCGCTGGCCCCTGCGCGCCCGCCGGCAAGAAGAGCTGCGCTTGCAGGTTTTCAGCGCCAGCCCACGGAGAGCCATCAACACGCGTTACGCCGCGCGCCGCCCAATCGGCGACTGTGCGCGCAGTGCCATCAGCGAGCGCATAATCAAAATTGCTAGGGAGCCGCACTTCGTCGAACACCGGCTCGCCGCGCCGCCAGCCGCGATCAGCGAGATAGTTGCCAATCGATGCAGCGACATCGCCGCGATTATTCCAGATGTCGCGATGGCCATCATTGTCCCAATCCACAGCGGTGGTGAGATAAACATCCGGCATAAATTGCGGCTGGCCCAAAGCGCCCGCCCACGACGAACGCAATTCGCCCTGCTCGGCCAAACCGCGTTCGACCATTTCAGTCAGCGCCAGGAGATAGCCCTCGAACTGCGCGCGGCGGCGACCTTCGAACGCCAGCGTCGAAAGCGCAGCCTGCGGCGTCCAGTTCAGATCAGCCTCGCCGTAATTGCTCTCCAGACCCCAGATGCCGACGATAATGCCGCTCGGCACGCCATAGCGTTGCTCGACAGCGGCCAGGGTATCGCCAATGGCGCTCTTCAGCGCGCGCCCGTCAGTGATCCGGCGCTCTGTCACCCGGTTGGTCACATAGTCCCAAACCGGGCTGACAAATTCAGGCTGGCGTTGATCGAGTTCGATCACCCTCGGATCAGGGCTAATCCCACTGAGGAGCCGGCTCAGGACCGCCGGATCGCGCCCCTGGGCAACCGCGCGGCGCGCAAAATCGTCGCGCCAGGCGTCGAACTCCTGGTTCCCGGAGGTCTGGAAGCTCGGGGGCGGCGGGGTCTGTTGCGCCACCACGGTGGTCGGGCCACAGGCAATCGCCAGCGAAACCGCTACCGCCAGGAACATCGCTCGCGCCATTAGGTACCTCTTCCTCATCGTCCCAGAACGCCTCTAGGGTGCGTCGGGCGCCACACGCAATCTCTGGGCCCAGCCGTGCATTGACTTACGCCGGACCCGCCCTTATTGACCCCGCTTCCAATTCGCCCCGGACATTTCGGTCATGAAAGTTAAGTCGTCTCTCAAGTCGCTGAAGGCCCGTCACCGGGCTTGCCGGGTCGTGCGCCGTAAGGGTCGGGTCTACATCATCAATAAGGTGGACCCGCGTTATAAGGCGAAGCAGGGCTGAATTAGGCCCTAATCCGAGCCCATAGGCGCCCTCGCCCACTCGCGGGCATGGTCAAAATCAAGTAAGTTGAACGCGATTCAATCGCGATGCGCCGTATTGTTCTAGCTTTCGCAGCCGCCTTAACGCTCGCCGCTTGCGGGGCGAACGAACGCGCCGTGCGCGCCGATCCGGAACTCGACGCCCTGTTCGAGCAATTGCAGGAAGCCGCCGACGCCGACTCGGCGACGCCGATCCAGGACCAGATCATGGCCAAGTGGTCGGACTCCGGATCACCGACCGTCGACATCCTGCTCGAACGCGCCACAGCCGCCGCCGCCGAGGGCGACGAGGAGATGGCCGAGGGCTTTCTCGACCAAGCCACCGCGCTCGCGCCGGACTTCGCCGAACCGTGGCGTCTGCGCGCCAACATCGCTTACGGCGCTGAAGATTATGCCGGCGCGATCAGCGCGATCGAGGAGACGCTGCGCCGCGAGCCGCGCCACTTCGGCGCGATGGCGGGCCTTGGGCTCATCTACGAAGAAATCGGCCAGCCGCGCCGCGCACTCGAAGCGTATCGCGCGGCGCTCGTCGTGCACCCACACTACGACGTGGCGCTTGAAGGCGTGCGCCGGCTCGAACCACGCGTTGACGGCCGCGACGCATGATCGCCTGGCTCGTCGTCGCCGCGCTCGCGGCGGCGCTGGCGATCTGGTCGCTTGCTTCACATGCCGCGCGTTATACGCGCGAGACTGAAACACGCTTTCCGCCGCAAGGCCGATTCATCGAGGCCGAAGGCGCGCGTATCCATGTGCGCGAAGCCGGCCCCGAACACGGGCCGCGCATGTTGCTCATTCACGGCGCCAGCGCGAACCTGATGGAGCTCTGGGGGCCGTTGGCGGAAGAGTTTTCGCCGCTCCATCGCGTCATCGCTTACGATCGCCCAGGCCTCGGCCATTCCGCCCGCCCGCGCCGCAACGCCCACACGCTAGCGCTACAAGCGCGCATCGCCGCACGCGTGCTCGAGCAAACTGGCGGCCCTGCCCTCGTCGTCGCGCACTCGCTCGGCGCCGCTGTAGCGCTGCGCCTCGCGATGGACCATCCGAAACTCGTAACCGGCATGGTGCTGGTCGCACCCGCAAGCCATCCCTATCCCGGAAAGCCCGCATGGTGGGCACGCGCATCCGCTTCGCCAATCACCGGCCCGCTCTTCAATCTGCTGATCCCATTGCTCGGTCCGATGCGCAGCGCCGGCGCTGTCGCCAATAACTTCTGGCCGCAGCCCGTGCCCGTGAATTATCTCGAACACGCCGCCGTGCCGATGATCTTCCGCCCCAGCGCGTTCAAAGCCAGCGCTTGCGACGTCGTCGCAAGCAACAAAGAATTCGCGGCCCAGCAGCCGCGCTACGGCGACTTACTCACACCTGCCGTCATCATCACGGCGGAGAAAGACAAAGTCGTCTCCCCGAAGCGCCACGCCCGCGCCCTCGCCGCCGATTTGCCGGCAGCGGAACTGGTAATCGCGCCTGACGCCGGTCACATGCCGCACCGCCTGAGGACAGATCTCGTCATCGCGGCGATTCGGCGTGTCAACGAGATGACGTCAGCCGCGGCGGCGGACTAACCTTTCTCAACGATTCGATTCGCGAAACGATTGAGGGTGGGCGCTATGCCGGATTTTGGTGGGACAGATACGGTCACTGCGGTGCAGTCGCTGACGCAAACGACACAAGAAAAGCTGCGCCAAATCGTGGCGCGCATCGAGCGTCTCGAAGAAGAGAAAAAGGGCATCTCTGACGACGTGAAAGAGACCTACGCGGAAGCGAAATCGTTCGGCCTCGATCCGAAGGTGCTCCGCCAGGTGATCCGCATCCGCAAACAGGATCGCCAAGAGCGCGAAGAGCAAGAGCAAGTCCGCGATCTGTATCTCCACGCGCTGGGCGAGATTTAGCTTTCCTCAGAAGCGCAGGATTATAAGCTCCGGCCCCGGGCGAGGGCCCGAGCATGAAGCGCTGGCAGAAAACTCTCATTGTTATGGTCGCTACCCTTGGGGTGCTGACTCTTTTGGCGTTCGCCTGGTGGATCACAGGCGTCCTCTATTTTTTTGGCACCGGCATGTGCAGCGCTCCAGATTGCGGGCCTGAAGCTAGAGAACTTGCTCGCGATTTAGAGGTATGGTGGCGGTTGGGAGCGTTTGTCGTTCTGACGCTGCACACCTTCGTCAGTCTTGTATGGATATTTGGACGCCGCGTCCCGCCACGAACTCGCAATGCCCCGCGAAGTTGATCGCAAACAGACGCGTAAAGCGCTGCGGATCATCCGCAAGCTCGCCGCCAAAGGCAGCGCGCCGGAGACGATCGATCCCGAAACCGGCGAAGTGAAGCCCGGCGAAGGCGCGGTCGACTACTCGCAGTGGGAGAATGAGTTTCTCACCGAAGTCGATAAGCGCCTGGAAAAATACGGCTCAGCCTTCAACGACCTCAGCAAGGGGCGCAAGGACGATGCGCTTTCCAATCTGCAAACCGTGAAGCTGAAAGAGATCGCCGCCAAAGCGCGCGGCAAACCACGCAAAGGGCTGACGACGAAAAAGCCAATGGGCTGGAAAAACCGCCCGCCGCCGCGCCAGCGCGATGAGGACTAGCCGCCCAACCAATCCATGCGCAGCACGATTGCGGCCGCCAAGATATTCACTAGCGCTGCGCACCAGAGCAGCGTGCGAAATGGCTGCTTCTTGGTCTTGTGACGAAAAATCTGCTGCCCGATAAGCGCACCCAGCGCTCCGCCAAACAGCGCGAGCGCCAATAGTGTCCGCTCGGCAATACGGGACGCGCCCGGCTGCGTCGACTGACGCTTATCCCAACCGAACGCCAAGAACGCGATGACATTGATGCCGAGCAAAACCAGCATCAATATCATCGCCTAGCTCCTCAGCCCTCGCCGACAGCGCGCTCTTCCAGCCCATACTCGCGCAGTTTGCGGTAGAGGGTCGAGCGGCCGATGCCGAGGCGGCGCGCCACTTCCGACATGTGGCCGGCATAGTGGTCGATCGCAAGTTCGATCAAGTCGCGCTCAATCTGCTCAAGCTGGCGCAGATGCCCTTCACCGTCGAACACAGCAACCGGCGGCGTCACCGTCTCGGCCGCTTCCGCGACCGCTTGCGTGAAAGCGACATGCGCCGCCGTCACGTGATGATCGTTCGCAGGCACTGGCACATCGGCGGGCATGGCGTCATTGGCCGCAACCAACGGCTTCAGGCCAGAGATTTGCGGGAAGTCTTCAGCTTGCAGGAGGTCACCTTCGCAGAGGATCACGGCGCGAAACACCGAGTTCTCGAGCTGGCGCACGTTGCCTGGCCAATCATAGTCCATCAGCATCTGCATCGCAGCTTGCGAAGCGCCGCGGACATTGCGGCCCTCTTCAGCATTGAAGCGGGCGACGAAGCGCTGAACGAGCGTCGGCAGGTCTTCCTTGCGCTCACGCAGCGGCGGCGCTTCGATCGGAAAAACGTTCAAGCGATAATAGAGGTCTTCGCGGAAGCGGTTGTCAGCAACCAGCTTCGCCAAATCTTTGTTGGTCGCACTGATGATACGGACATCGACCTTCACCGGGCGCTTGCCGCCAACGGGATCAACTTCGCCCTCTTGCAGTACGCGCAGCAGCTTCACCTGCATATCTAGCGGCAGTTCGCCGACTTCATCCAGGAAGAGGGTTCCGCCATGCGCTTCGACGAACTTACCAGCGTGATTGTCCGTCGCGCCCGTGAACGAGCCCTTGGCGTGGCCGAATAGGATGCTCTCGACCAGGTTCTCCGGGATGGCGCCGCAGTTCACGGTCACGAACGGACGCCCCGCGCGCTCGGAAGCGCCCTGGATCGCGCGCGCCAGCAATTCCTTGCCGACGCCGCTTTCGCCGGTGATCAACACCGGAATGTTGGAAGCCGCCGCGCGCTTGCCCATGCGCACCACCGGCGCCATCACCGGCGCGTTGGCGACCATGTCTTCGAAGCCTAGTTGATGGGTCACGCGCTTTTTCATGCGCACGACTTCGGTTTTCAGGTTCGACATTTCGAGCGCGTTGCGCACCGAAACCATGATGCGCTCTGGCGAGGCAGGCTTCACGAAGAAGTCCGTCGCGCCCGCTTGCATGGCTTGCACGACCGTGTCGATGCCGCCCGAAGCGGTCAGCACGATGCAAGGCAGATCGGCCCGACGCTGGCGAATTTCTTTGAGCGCTTCTTGGCCGCTCATGCCCGGCATGACGAGGTCCAACAGCACGATGTCGATGTCCGCGTGCTTATCGACGGCCTCAACCGCTTGGGCGCCGTTTTCAGCCGCGCGTGTCAGGAAACCGTTGCGCTCTACAGCCGCCTGCAATAGGCGGCGCTGCGCCGGATCGTCATCGACGATCAGGATCGTCTTGCCCATGTTATACCCACCGTGTTTCGACGCGTTTCTCTGACGGAAACGCTGTTCGTTGGCGGGACCATAACCAAGGGAGGTTCAGGTCGCGTTAAAATGGCACACCAGAATGCGATTATCGTAAGCCCTCATAGGCACTAGATAAACGCTGTGTTCACCACGTCCTCCCCCACATGACCGATCCGCGCGATCCAGAACGCAACCGCATTACCGCGCGCATCGGGCGCGTGGCGAAGGTTGGCGCGAGCATGTCGAGCGCTGTCGTGGCGCGTGCGTCCGGCGCCGATCAAGCAACGCTGGCGCGCGTGCTGCGCCAAGCCTTGGGCCAATCCAAGGGCCCATTGATGAAGGTAGCACAGCTGCTTTCAACAATTCCTGATCTGCTGCCTCAGGCTTACGCAGAAGAGTTCCGCAAACTGCAAGCGCACGCGCCGGCAATGGGTTGGCCGTTCGTGCAGCGGCGCATGCGCGCTGAACTTGGTGAGAATTGGGAAACCAAGTTCGCCAGCTTCGAGCGCGAAGCCGCTGCAGCGGCCTCTCTTGGTCAAGTGCATCGCGCGACATCGCATGACGGCCGCGCCCTCGCCTGCAAGCTTCAGTATCCGGATATGACCAGCGCTGTCGAAGCCGATCTCGGCCAGCTGAAGACTCTCCTCGGCCTGTTCAAGAGCATGGACGGCTCGCTCGATTCCTCCGAAGCGATCGAGGAAGTGGGCGAGCGTCTGCGCGAGGAGCTGGATTACGCCCGTGAGCTAAAGCAGATGCGCCTCTTCGCGCTGATGTTGGCCGACGATCCGCGCATTCAAACACCCGAGCCGCTGGAGGAGCTATCCACCAAGCGCCTCCTCACCATGACTTGGCTCGAAGGCAAAGGCCTCATGCACTGGCTCGATGAGCCACAAGAACTGCGCAATCGCATTGCTGAACTGATGTTCAAGGCCTGGTGGGGCCGATGACGCATTATGGCGTCATTCACGGCGACCCCCACCTCGGCAATTACGCGCTCACCGAAAACGCCGAAGGCCTGCAGCTGCTCGATTTTGGCTGCGTCCGCATCTTCCCGCCGCGCTTCTTGGAAGGCGTCGTAGGACTCTGGCGCGGACTCAAAGCTGAAGACATGGATCAGGTCGCGCACTCATATGAGATTTGGGGCTTCAAAAATCTCAACGCTGAGCTGATCGACGCCCTGACGATGTGGGCCCGCTTCATCTACGGGCCGATGCTGGACGATCGCGTACGTACCATTGCCGATGATGTCCCGCCCGGCGAATACGGCCGCCGCGAAGCCTTTGCTGTGCGTGCGCGCCTGAAAACGCTCGGCCCCGTGCTCATTCCGCGCGAGTTCGTTTTTATGGACCGCGCCGCCATTGGCCTGGGCGCTGCGTTCTTGCATTTGCGCGCGGAGCTGAACTTCAGCGAGATGTTCGCACAAAGCGTCGAGGGCTTCTCTACGGAAGCCCTCGCACAACGTCAGTCAGATGCAGTGAAGCAGGTCGGCTTAGCTTAGGATTGCGAGCACGCCTTGATAGCCTGCCAAAGTTGCGACCAAAGCGGTCTGGCCAGCAGCGCGATAAATTGCGGTCGGTGAGCCGTTCCAGCACGAGGCCAGCAGCAACACCGTGGTCAGCGCCGCAACCGGCGCCATCCAGAACTGCGCGCCTGGCATCATGAGTGTGAACGGCCACGCCACCAACGTTGCAGCATGGGCGAATGCCATGGTGCTGCAGCCATAAGCGCGGCTCTTCACGGCTTCCACCAAAGTGTTCGAGGCCAGCAAAAAAGCCAGCGCCAAAACCGGCGCGCTTGCCAGCCATTGCGTCGACAAATCTTGCCGCCCCATCGATACGGCCAGCACGAAGCCCGCCACTGAACCGAACGCGGCGGCGCCAACCAGAAACACCAAGCGCTCGGAGCGGAGGAAATCGCGGCGCAGTTCAGCGCGGGCGCCAACTCGTCCGAAGGTATCAACTGCTTGGTACGTCATGATGTTCAGCCCGCGTAAAATGTTCGGTCCCTCGGGGTGTTGAACGGATTGCGGCTTTTCTTGTTCCTTACGGCGCCGTTACCTTGCCTGACGTCGCCGTGATGTGCGTTATGGGTGACACCGGGAGGGAGCCGCCGCGTGGAGGACAAATACGCACTGATCACGACCTTGGTGGCCGCGATCGTGCTCGCATTCGTCTTCGGGATGGCGGCGCAGCGGTTTCGGTTTTCGCCGATCGTTGGGTATCTGGTGGCCGGGTTGGCGGTGGGGCCCTACACCCCAGGCTTCACTGGCGACGTAGAACTGGCGCTGCAGCTTTCCGAGATCGGCGTGATCCTGCTGATGTTTGGGGTCGGGCTTAAGATTTCAATAGAGGACATCTGGTCGGTCCGCTGGGTCGCGGTGCCGGGATCGGTTGTGCACACTTTGGCCTCCGGCGCGCTTGGGTTTGGCGGCGGCTTGGCTCTGGGCATGCCTCTGCTCGAGAGCATGATCCTCGGCGCCTCACTCTCAATCGCGAGCACCATCGTGTTTTTGCGGGCGCTGGAGGATCGCAAGCTTCTGAAGACCGAGGCGGGGCGGATCGGCGTCTCGTGGCTGTTGGTCGAAGATCTACTGATCGTGCTTTCCATCGTTGTGCTGCCGGCGCTGGTCTGGGCGATGTCGGCCGAGGGCGCGGCGCTCTCGCCTTGGCGCGTGTTGGGGGCGTTGGCCGTCACGTTCGCCAAGATCGCCGGCTTCGTCGCGTTCATGCTGGTCATCGGCGCGCGCCTGTTTCCCTGGCTCATTATCCAGATCGCGCACACCAAATCGCGCGAACTGCTCTCGCTGGGCACGCTGGCCCTCGCACTCGGCGTCGCTTGGGCTGCCTATTTCTGGTTCGACGCCAGCTTTGCGCTTGGCGCTTTCCTCGGCGGCTTGGCGCTCAACGGCACCAAGTTCAGCCACAAGGTGGCCGAGGATTCGCTGCCGCTGCGCGACACGTTCGCTGTGCTGTTCTTCGTCGCCGTCGGCATGTTGTTCGATCCGGGCGTGCTGTGGCGCGAGCCGTTGGCGGTCGCGGCGATCGTTGCGATCGTCATCTTCGGCAAGGCCGGGCTGGCTTACGTTCTGATGCGCTGGATGAAGCAGCCGCCTTACGCCAGCATCATTCTGGCGCTCGGCCTCGCACAGATCGGCGAATTCTCGTTCGTGCTGGCCGGGCTTGGCCTGCAGCTCGAAGTCATGTCGTCCGAGACCTACAATCTCATCTTGGCGGCGGCGCTGATTTCGATCGCGCTCAACCCCTTCCTGCTGCGTCTCGCACCGGAAGCGCCCGTCGCCAAACCCGCGCCGCAACCAGGCGCTGGCGAAAGCGTCGCCTAACGCAGCGCTTTGCGGATCACGAGCTTGAGGCCGGACCAAGTCTCATCGACTGCGCAGACCTTCACATCGACAAAGCCCATCGGCAGCGCGATGGCGCGGATCGTGTCTTCGGTGATGTCGGTCTCGACCTTTGCCGCCTTCTTTGGCCACGACACCCAGACCATGCCGTCTGGCGCCAGCTTGCCGCGCAGGCTTTCCAATTCCGCCGACAGCTTTGCCGCCTTGGTGTGGAAGATGTGCGCCGCGGCCAGCGCTTTGGTTGGGCGCGCCAGGTAACGTGGGCCGGCCTCGGCATCGAGCACCGCTTTCACTGAGGCCGGCATGCCGGACGCCCAGAGCGGCGCGCCCGGTTGGAAGCCGAGCTTCTTGGCTAACGGCGTGCCTGAATATCCTGCCGGCATCCACGTCCCTGAAGGAACCGCCCCGCCCCAATCGTGGTTTTCCCGCGAGCTTGGGAGCATGGCCTATGGACGGCGATCCTGTAACCATCCGCGTCTTGTTTGAAGAGCCGGAGCCTCCGGAAGCGGGCGAAACCTGCCCTCATTGCGGTCAGGGCTTCGATTATCGCCAATTGGCCGCAGCGCTCTACCACCGCCAGCCCGCCCACGAGCCGCTGCCGCTCCAGTGAGCCGCCTTGCGGAGGGGAAGTGTTTCCGCTATCAGCGCCGCTTCAATTTTCCCCAGGATTCCGGGTCATGAAAACCGACGGCCACCCCGACTATCACTTCATCACGGTCCAGATGACCGACGGCACCACCTTCAAGACCCGTTCGACCTACGGTGAAGAAGGCGCGACTTTGGCCCTCGAAATCGACCCGAAGGTCCACCCGGCTTGGACCGGCGGCAACCAGACGCTGCTCGATCGCGGCGGCCGCGTGTCGCGTTTCAACGACAAGTTCGGCGGCTTCATGAAGAAGAAGGAAGGCTGAGCCTTTCTTAGACGCTTGAGAATTTCCAAGGGCGCTGGCGCAAGTCAGCGCCCTTTTCTCATGGCGCCGGCAGCGCCTCGAAGTCCGCCTCTGTCGCGTCCGAACTCACATCCCGCGCGAACAGGCTATCCTCCAGGCTGACGTCAAAGCGGCCGTAATAATCGCTCTCGCCGACGCGAAGTTGATAGACGCCAGCAGCAGCGTCCGCGCTTCGGCCTTCAAAGCGGAAACTCAAAGCGAGCGACTGGGCGGCGGCAAACTGATCGAAGAAACGTTGAAACGATCCTTGGATCGCGGCGCGCCCCTCGAAGCGTTCTTCCGGCGTGCCTTCATACGCATAGATGACGACGCCGTTCTCCGTGTAAGCGCTCGCGGCGGCGGCGGCGTCACGGTTCGCATAGGCTTGGCTCAGAACGCGGAAGGGATCGCTTGGCGCTGGCGCGCACGACGCGAACGCCAATGCGAAGAAGGCCGCAGCAAAGAACCGGCTGATCTGCATCTTGTTCGCGTCCGCTTGTTGGACGGCGACATTAGCAGCAGGCCTTAGGCCAGCAAGCTGCTGCGATTGGCCGATCATTGGACATGCGTTCGCGCGCCCAGACCGACCGGTCTGTGCCGCTAAGCTAACTCACGTCTCCCCAATGGGAGAGCGGGGCGCGCGATCCGCGCTGAGTCGTCTCTGTTAGGTATGCGGTTCATCTCTGAACCGCATTGCGCGCTGCGCGCGCCCCACTGTCCGATCGTTTTTCCCGGCTTGGGCCCGAGGAGTTGTAAGATGCTGACGATGGCCAGCTCGCCTCCTTTACGATGGGCGCGGGGTGTATGTGCGCTCCGATAGTCTGGCTCGCTCCCGCTTTCGCCACGGACCCGCCACCGACGGATTCGCAACGCAGGGCTTAGCTCCATGCCCTTTTCGCCGGTGCCGCGGGCAAGGTGTCCGTCACCTTGGGCTTTGCGGTTTCACTCCC